>WBZY01000045.1_pt1 | contig 159581 bp, 139 predicted proteins | sample 5204191 | NCBI WGS metagenome assembly WBZY01 (sample SAMN12344363, study PRJNA552823) | activated sludge metagenome | biome: Activated sludge suspended growth; feature: Anammox Sidestream; material: Wastewater; isolation source: activated sludge from anammox sidestream of wastewater treatment... | reverse complement strand
AAAAAATTAAGGATGCATTATGAAAATTATATGCAAATTCTTACTGGCACTTTGGGTTTATCTGCCTGTCTTCGCACAAATAACGGAAATATCAAAACTTCCCGTTCAGGACAATTCACAATCAATTGCAAAATTTAAAATTATTTAAGAAATAAAAATGAAAAGAATATTTGCAATTTTATTTATAGGATATGCAATAAATGTTTATTCACAGGGGAATGGTCATCCTTTGACATATGATGATTTTGACACTTTGGACGTGAACAATATTCAGTTGGTAACTTCGAATGTTGGAAACTGTGATGGAGCTAAATGGTTGGAGCTTGCGCCTAATAATCAGCAAGGTTATGGCGACTGGATCATTTTTGATCATGGTCCCTGGTTGGTTGGTAAAGTCAATGGTGAACCTATACTTTCAATCATTCAATGGTGGAAAGCATGGAACTACTCACCAGGTCCTATTATTAATGGTCAGGCTGCAATGCTTATTCACCCTGAGGATTCATTAAAATACAGAACTTATAAAATAACTCAAGGTGATGATGATACTAATCCTGATTATGCTGAATGGCCTGTTGAATATGGTGCGCCTGTAAAACCAAATGGAGATCCCTTAATCAAAGGATATCAGACTATTTGGAGTGCATATAATTCTTTCGATACTACTGCAACAATTTTCAATGGTCTTTGGAATGGACCTTTGACAAGCTATCCGATTGAAATTCATCAGACAGTTTTCGCAAAAAATGGTTTTGAAAGTGATTCGGCAGATATTTTTTCTAATGTTGTTTTTCTGGAATGGGAAATAATTAATAAGAGTAACTCAGTAATAGACTCGGCTTATTTTGGTTTTTGGTCAGATATTGATTTTAATGGAGCAGTTGACAACAATCCTGGAGTTGACACTTTAAGGCAAATAGGATACTGCTGGAATGACCAAGAAAATATTTGGGACTCACTTTATCCGGCAGTAGGATATGTGCTATTGTTCGGTCCTGCTGTTGATTCACCTGGGAATACAGCAACTTTTAAGGGAAGAAATCTGAATGATCACAAAAATCTTCAGCTAAATACATTTCGAGGTATTGGTGATGATTCAATTTGGAATATGCCTCTGATAGCTCCGGTTCGTTCAATGCTCGAATCGCAATATGTAGCAAATGGGCTTCAAGCAGATGGAAACCTGATTATAAATCCAATTACTAATCACCAAACGACTTTCCCGTTTTCAGGTGATCCCGTAACTGGAGAAGGATGGATATATAATCTTGTTACTTCAGGCGGTGCAGGTTTTGTTTTTTTCTCCGGACCGTTTACAATTTCACCAAATGATACACAGTGGTCGATGATTGCTGTTGTTCCCGGATTAGGAACGGATCGGCTTAACAGTATAACGAAGATGAGAAGAAAAGCAGAAATACTACATTCTTTACCCTATGATAGTCTTGCATTCGGTACTTTAAGTTATCCAATTACAGATGTTGAATATGAGGGAACATCTATACCAATGGAATTTAAACTCGAACAAAACTATCCCAATCCATTCAACCCAAGAACTAGAATAAGTTGGCAGTCGCCGATAGGCAGTTGGCAAACTTTAATAGTGTTTGATATTCTCGGACGAGAAATAGCAACGCTTGTTAATGAATATAGACCAGCAGGTAATTATGAAGTTGAGTTCAATGGTCATTCTGACGAAGGTCAGAATCTTCCAAGTGGTGTGTATTTTTATCAGCTAAGGATTCAAGGTCCTGAAACAAGTTCAGGACAAGGAATAATCCAGACGAAGAAAATGATTCTACTCAAATAAATTACCTCATTTCAAAATAAATCATTTCAAAGCTCCGCAATTCGGGGCTTTATAACCTCTCTATTTATACTTATTTTAATTTTCAAATTTTATAATAATCAGGAATAAAATGGTAGATATTTCTAATAAACGACTGGATGAATTAAAGAAAGGTTTCGATGGAAAAAGAATTGCAGTTATTGGTGATATGATGCTGGATGGTTATTTCTGGGGAGACGTCAAAAGAATTTCCCCTGAAGCTCCGGTCCCTGTGCTTGATGTTGAAGATGAATTTTTTCGTTTTGGCGGCGCCGCGAATGTTGCTTTGAATGTTTTAACTCTCGGAGGAATTCCTGTCCCGGTTGGTGTGATTGGTAATGATACTTACGGTAATATTTTTTCTTCGTTACTTAAAGAAAAGAAAATTAATTCGGATGGAATTATAATTGATAGTGATAGACCAACAACTACAAAAACCAGAGTAATTGCGAACAATCAGCATGTAGTCAGGATTGATAAAGAAAGTAAAGTAAATATTAATAATCATATTGAATCAAAGGTTCTATACTTTCTCGAAAGTGTTCTCAGCAGTATTGACGGAATAATACTTCAGGATTACAATAAGGGAGTTTTAACTCCGTCACTCATCTCAAAAATTATTTCAATCGCAAACAAAAAAAATATACTCATCACAGTTGATCCTAAATTCGATAATTTTTTTGAATACAAAAACGTCACTGTAATAAAGCCAAACAGAAAAGAAACTGAGACCATTCTTGGAATCAGAATTAAGGATGATAAAGATATTTCATCCGCCGGAAGAAATCTTTTGCAAAAACTGAATTCGGAGTACGTGCTTCTCACACTCGGCGAAGGTGGAATTGCAGTTTTTGAAAAAGGCGGCAATGAAAGAAGAATGCCGACAAAAGCCAGAAAGGTTGCTGATGTTTCGGGTGCAGGCGATACCGTAATATCAACTCTTACTATTGGTCTTACTTCGGGTGCAAATATTTATGAAGCATGTTTCCTTGCAAACTATGCTGCGGGAATTGTGTGTGGTGAAGCCGGAATTGTCCCGATCGAAAAAGAAACTCTTTTTCAAACTGTACTAAAAGATAACTTATGAGTTCAGCAACTTCTCTGACTGAAATTAAAAAGATAAGATCAAAACTTAAAACCGAAGGACAAAAAATTGTTTTTACTAACGGAGTTTTTGACTTAGTTCATGCTGGTCATGTCGATTATCTCTCCAAAGCAAAAAAACTTGGCGATGTTCTTATTGTTGGCTTGAATTCTGATGATTCCGTTAAAAGAATCAAGGGTGATAGAAGACCTATTCTCAAGCAGGAAGAGAGAGCGTTTATTCTCTCCAATCTCAAACCGGTTGATTATGTAGTTCTGTTTGACGATGACTCACCGGAAAAATTAATTTCTGAAATAATTCCTGATATACTTGTTAAAGGTGCAGACTGGTCAATTGAAAAAATAATAGGTAAAGATATTGTTGAAAGAAATGGAGGCAAGGTGATGAACATCAAATTTGTCAATGATCAGTCAACTTCCAAAATAATTGATCTTATTGTTAAAAGATTTTCGAACTAATAAATATGCTTTTTCGCAGGAAGTCAGATGTTAAAAGACCGCTTTTCAGGAAAATAGTTAATTATTTTCTTGGCGCAGGTATCGGTCTTTTATTAATTCTGCTCGTTGCTTTTGGTTACACTCAAACATCTTCATTTCGTAATTGGCTTAAAGAAGTTATTGTTGAACAGGTCAACTCATCTACGAATGGAAAGTTATACATCGGAAATATTGATGGAACTATTTTCACTACATTAATTTTATCTAACACCTCATACACACTTGAACAGGATACACTTTTTTCAGCAAAAAAAATTGAATTGAAAGTAAGTCCGTTAAGAGTTCTTCTGAAAACTATCTACTTACGAAAACTCGAAATCGAAAACGCTGATATCTCATTGCTGAAAAATGAGAATGGTGAGTTAAATATTTCCAGAATTACCTCTCCTGCTGAAGAAAAAGTTGAAGAAATCGAAGACACACTCTCCACTTCGCAGCCATTTAGCTGGAAGATTGATGTAGCTGAACTTAATCTTATCAATGTGAACTTTAAGCATCAGACAATTGCCAATAAGAATAGTACTAACTTGTACTTGCAGCCAGATATGGATGATTTAAGGCTTCAAAATATTAATCTTTCACTCTCAGCATCTGCTGATATGATTGAAAATGAATATCAGGTTCTCATTTCTGAATTTAGTGTAATTCCAAACTTAATTGGTTTCAAGCTGCTTAATCTTTCCGGCAATTTTATTCTCCTCGATGATATGGCAGGAGTAACAGATCTTAAAATCATTACCGAACGATCGTACGTTTCTCTCAACGCTGCAATATCTGATTTTCATCTCTTTAATGGTGAAGAACTGGATCTTGAAAAGTCACCGGTTAAAATTGAAATGAGTGCGATGGATTTTAACTTTGATGATTTGACAAACTTCATTGATGGAACTGATATTCTGAAAGGAAGTCTGGAAACGCATGTAAATGCTCAGGGTACGTTTGATGAACTTGAATTAAAAAATCTTGAAGTAAAATTTAACGAGACCAGTCTCAATGCTTCGGGCTATCTTCAAAATATTCTTGGTGGAGAGAATATGTTGATAGACATGAAATTCAGTGATTCATTTGTCAATCAAGATGATATAACCAACTTGTTACCTACTATCGGAATACCTACTTACAAAGATTACGGCGTACTTCGGTTTGATTCTCTGGCTTTTGTTGGAAAGCCGCTTGATTTCACTGCTAATATGCTTTTAAAGACAGATAAAGGCGGCGTAAGTGGATTAGTAAAGATGAACTTAACAGGTGAGGAAATAGAATATGATTATCAAATCAAAACAACTGATCTAAATCTTATACCGGTTGCAGGAATAAATACAAGTTTGAATTTAGTCGGCAATTTAAAAGGCAAAGGTTTTTCACCTGAAAATCTTGAAACCTCAATACACATTCAGGCAGGTACTTCAAATATCGAAAATATTTTTTTCAGGGATTTCAATATTAATGTGGATGGTTCAGGTGGTTTAATTAATACTGATATCTCCTTTTCTTCTGCCAAAACCAGAGGAAGTTTTGATGCTCATTTTAATTTTACTGACACCACAACTTCAAAATATAATTTTGACTTGGCTCTGAAGGGTTTTAATCTTGATGATTTTGTGAAGCAAAGCGGAATTAATACGGAGTTGAATATCACGCTGAAAGGTGATGGTGAAAATTTTGATCAGGACAGATTGAACTTATTTGCTGTGTTGGAAATTGACAGCTCGCATCTTGATAACATCGTAATAGATAGTACAACATTGATAGCTGATATTAGAAGCGGACAAGAAGACAGAGTCATAAACATTATATCTGATTTAGCAGATCTTACAATTACAGGTGAGTTTACCTTGACTGAAGCAATCGATGTTATCTCAGATGAAATACAACTCATCTCGAATTCAATTCAGAAAAAAATGGAAAAAATTCAACCACCTGATTTCAGAGATGTGACTCATGAAACTGCATTGAACACCGTTTCCGAAAATTCAGATTTATATCTTCAGGAAAAAAGATTAAATATTCAGTATTTACTCGAACTGAAGTCATTCGAATTACTTTCACTTTTCTTGGGAAATGCTGAAATTGAAGTTGATGGCGAAATTTCAGGGAAACTTGCTTCGAGCGGGGATACAACAATTCTTACACTTGATACTAAAATTGATCAGATGAAATACTGGGATGGGCAGGAACTTTATTACTTGTCGGATTTTGAATTTACTGCTGAAGTCAATAGTCAACTATACACTGATTCTTTTGATGGATTTACAGCTGACCTAAATTTATCTGCAAAAAGAATTTTTACTGGCAGCGAAATAACAGATTTGAAACTGGATATTAATTTTATTGATAACGATGCTCAGGTTGATCTTAATGTCACTTATGATACGGATTTTACAATTGATTTGAATGGAGGACTTTCAGTTAAAGATGGATTTGTGGAAGTTAACTTTGAAAAGTTTCGTGCTAGTTACATTGACTTTAACCTCACTAATAGCGGAGACATAAAATTTAATTACTCAAATGATAACTTCAGTTTTGATGCATTCAGACTTGTTCATAATAGCGGAAACCTTGATTTGAATGGTGTTCTGTCACTCGAAGGCAATGAAGATTTAACACTGAAACTCAGTACTTTTAAGATGAATGACTTGAGTAAAAATCTTCTTGGTCTTGGTAAGGATAAATCTATTGATGGTGAACTTAATCTTGACTTCCGATTGACTGGGACTGCGAAGAATCCTGTCATGAATCTTGAATATTCGGTTGATTCACTTAAAGTTCAAAATTATAATTTCGGCTCGTTAAATTGTAATGCATCTTATGCCTCAAAGTTATTTGGATTTGATTTAAGTTTTCTCGGATCGAATAATCTTTTGCACAAAAAAAGTCTGGGCATTGAAGGCTCTCTACCAGTTGATCTTTCATTCTTTGCAGAAAATAGAAATACCGGCGATGATTATTTTGATGTAAAACTTTTTGCTGACAATTTCGATCTGAGTTTTGTTGGAAGCTTTCTGCCCGGAATAAAAAATATGAAAGGAATGTTGAACGGAAATGTTCGTTTCTTCGGTCCTTACGAAAATATTTTAAATGAAGGTGAGCTGACAATAAATAATTCATCCTTCTTGCTTGAAGCCGTAAATCTGACTTACCTGCTCGATGGCAAAATTAATTTTAACGAGAATAAAATATTCCTGACAAATCTGAATTTATCTAATGACAGTAAAGTGAAAAATGGCGGAACCATCAGGGCTGCAGGTGAAATCGCTTATCATGATTTTGCAATCGACAGTATTACTATTCGGGCTGCAGGTGAATTAAAATTACTTGATCAACGATCGAAAGCTGCAAATCCTTCTCTTTATGGTGATATTGCTATCAGAACCCGCAACGAAATAATTTTCAAATCGAACAGCGATCGCAATTATCTGAATATTGACCTGATCCTGAAAGAAGATGCAAACATAACTTACTCACCGACTCAAACAGCTTTTTCAAATGAGAACGATAAATTCACATATATTTTATCTTCACCGGTCGAAGAAGATATGATTCAGAAAGAGATTGATAGTCTTATTCACGTTGCTGAACAGAAGAAAGCAGAACTTCAGTCGGAATCTGAAATTCCATTTGACTTTGATTTTAAACTGGAAGTTGAAAATGAAGCAAAAGTTGAATACGTGTTATCAAAAGAGTTTAAACAGAAATTGACCGCATATCTTGGTGGAAAAGTTGAATATTCGGAAATTAATAATCAACCGGTTACGAGTGGCGAATTAATCTTGCTCGATGGTTCTAAATTAGATTTTATAAAAACCTTTCAGGCGAACGGCAACATCAGGTTTCTGGATGAGATTGATAATCCGTACGTCGATGTAACAGCAACTTATGAAAGTTTTTACAGCCCTGATACTGTTCGGACAGGTACAAATGAATGGGATGTAAGAATAATAATCAAACTGGAAGGACCCGCAAAAAATTTAACAGCAAATTTTCTGCAGGATGAAAATAATATTGCAGTTTATAAAAGCAGAAGGAATGCCAATCAATTTGAACTTGATGCAACAAAAACATTTTCGGATGCGATGACCTTCATCATATTAAATAAATTTCCTGAAGACGCATCAATGCAGGAATCTAACTTTGCAGCTTCAACTTTAACTTCACTTGCCGGCTCCATTCTTGGTGGTGTATTGAATGAAAAATTTGGAGATGTGGTTAGAAGTGTAAATGTTCAGCAGGTTGGTACTGAAACTCAATTCAGTTTAATTGGCAAAGTTGCTGATTTCAGATATGAGATTGGCGGTACATCACAAGTCTTTCAGGATTTGAGCCGAGCAAACGTGAAAATTGAACATCCGCTCTTCTTCCAGAATTTTATCATCAGATTCGATAGAAGAGAACCGCCTTATCAATCATCAACCTACAGTGAAATGATAAATGAACTTGGGTTGAAATATAGTTTTGTGTTTTAATGAAAAATCAAATCAAGTCTTTCTTTAAAGAAAATCCGACTCGTTCCTTTAAATCTAAAGAAATTGCTAAACGTTTAAAGATAAAAGATGATCGAACATATCTTTTGCTGAAAAATGAATTGCATAAGCTTGAAGCAGAATTATTTCTTTCAAGAAATGGCAAACGATATAAAATTTATTCATTACCTGATACGAATAAATTGATCGGTTATTTCAATTTAAATGAAGGCGGCTATGGTTTTGTTACTCCAAAAAATTCTAAGACTGGTGATATCTTCATTGCCGCACGTAATATTAACAATGCTTTTCATGGCGATAAAGTAGAGGTTGTCGTCTTTGCAAAACAAAAAGGAAAAAATCTTGAGGGGCAGATAACTAAAGTCATCGAGCGGAAAAGAAAAGAAATTGTTGGTCAGTTAAAGAAAAGCAAATCATTTTATTTCGTCACACCGGACGATCCAAAGATCCATCGTGATATTTATGTAGATGAAAAGAGTTTAAAGGAATCTAAAACGGGAGACAAAGTTGCGGTGGGAAATATTTCATGGGAAGATAGAATGCTTAATCCTGTCGGTAAGATCGTTGAAATAATTGGCAGAGAAGGAACACTTCAGGCAGAGGTTACTTCACTTGCCCGTGAGTTTGGGATACCTTTTCTGTTTAAAGAAAAATCTTTGAAAGAAGCTGAAAGCATTTCCCTTGACATAAGCGATTATGAATTAGGAAAACGGATTGATTTCAGAGATAAAAATGTTTTTACAATTGATCCGGTAGATGCAAAAGATTTTGATGATGCACTTTCAATTGAAAAACTGGAGAATGGGAATTACAGAGTTGGTGTTCATATTGCGGATGTGAGTCATTACGTGAAACAAGGGACTTCGATTGATAGAGAAGCATCCGAAAGAGGTAACAGTGTTTACTTTGTGGGTAAAGCTATTCCAATGCTGCCGGAAAAGTTGTCAAATAATCTTTGCTCACTCGTACCGAACGAAGATAGACTGACGTTCTCAGTTATATTTGAAATGACACCAAAAGCCGTTATCATCAAGAATCAGATTGCAAAGACAATTATAAACAGCAAACGAAGATTTACTTATGAAGAAGCCCAGAATATTATTGTATCCGGATCAGGTGATTATTCCAATGAAATAAATCTATCGAACGAATTAGCTAAAAAACTTCGGGCTCAAAGAATGAAAGCCGGCAGTTTCGAATTTTTTACGCCTGAAGTACAATTCAAACTTGATCAAAAAGGTTTTCCAGTTGAAGTTCTAAAAAAAGAAATTAAAGAAAGCAATATGCTCATTGAAGAGTTTATGCTGCTTGCAAATAAAACTATTGCAGAAAGAATTTTCTCTAAAGGTAATATTTCTTTTGTTTACAGAGTGCACGATTATCCCGATGAAGAAAAAATTACGGAGTTTGCAAGATTTGTAAAATCGCTTGGTTATGTTTTCAATCCAAAAGGAGGAAAAGCAGCCGGTCAATTTAATCAGTTGATGAAGCAAGTTCGAGGAACAGAAGAAGAGGGTGTTATAAATGAGCTCGCTGTTCGTTCAATGGCGAAAGCGATTTATTCAACAAAAAATATTGGACATTACGGATTAGGATTTAGCAATTACACTCATTTTACTTCACCGATTCGGCGTTATGCAGACTTATTGGTTCACCGTATTTTAGATAAAACTTTGATTTCAAAAACCGGAAGGAATTATTCTCTTGACCAGTTGAATAAAATTTGTGAACATATTTCAGCAACAGAAAGAACCGCAATGGAAGCTGAGCGCAGATCAGTTAAGTTAAAGCAGATTCAATTCCTTCACGATAAGCTTGGTGAAGATTTCCATGCTGTAATTTCAGGTGTAGCAAATTATGGGATTTTCGTTGAATTAGTTGATATTTTAGCTGAAGGGTTGATAAGAGTAAAAGATTTAGAGGGAGATTTTTATGTTTTGGATGAAAAGAAATATTCATTAATTGGCAGACGAACAAAAAAAACATTTCGGCTTGGTGATAAAATAACGGTCAAGCTGGTTCGTGTGGATTTAGAAAATCTTGAGCTTGATTTTATTACCGTGAATGATCAAATAAATTAATGTTAAAACAGATTTTTAAAATATTTGCAATAGTGTTCATTATTCAGGTGGCACTGTTTGCGCAGTTTGGTAAAAATAAAGTACAATTTAAATATTTTGACTGGTATTTTATCCAAACAAAACACTTTGATATTTACTTCAATAATAAAGGCGAGACTCTCGCTGAATTTACTGCACACGCTTCAGAAGATGCATTAGCCAAAATTCTGAACAGTTTTAACTATTCTGTAAACAGTAGAATAACAATTATCGTTTACAACTCACAAAATGACTTCCAGGAAACAAACGTTACTGATTCATATCTTAGCGAAGGAATCGAAGGTTTCACTGAATTGTTCAAGAACAGAGTTGTTGTTCAATTCCACGGCTCATATAAACAATTCAGACATCTGATTCATCATGAACTGGTTCACGCAGTAATCAATGATATGTTTTATGGTGGGTCACTTCAAAACATAATTTCAAATAATATCACCGTACAGATTCCATTATGGTTTAACGAAGGAATGGCTGAATACCAGGCTCTTGGCTGGGATGAAGATACTGATATGTTTATCAGAGATGCTGCAATTAATGAATATCTTCCGGATGTTCAGAATTTATCTGGTTATTTTGCTTATCGTGGCGGACAGGCGGTTTTTTATTACATCGCAAAGAGATATGGTAAAGAAAAAATTGGTGAAATAATTAATGCGATGAGAAGCCTGGGTAATGTTGATGCAGCATTTAAACAAACAATAGGACTCAACATTAAAGAATTTAATGAAAGATGGAAGAAAGATATTAAGCGTGTTTACTGGCCCGATATTGAGATAACTCAGGACCCTGATGAATTTGCAAAAAGGCTTACCGACCCGGATGGAGACGAAAGTTTTTACAATACCAGTCCTGCGATCTCACCACAAGGTAATAAGATTGCTTTCATAACCAATCGTGATTTCTTTTTTAGTCTGTACATCATGGATGCAAATACCGGCGAAATAATCACGAAGCTGGCGGAAGGAAATCAATCACCAAATTTTGAAGAACTGAACATTCTTACTCCTGGTTTAACCTGGTCACCTGATGGTTCAAAAATTGCGATTGCAGCATTAAGTCATGGTTATGATATCATATATATTTTTGATGTTGAAGAAGATGATTATTACACTTTACCGATCAAGATGGATGGCGTTCAGAGTGTTACCTGGTCCCAGGATGGAAAACAACTCGCATTTATCGGGCAGAACTCCAGGCAGACTGATATTTATACTTATGATTTCAATACAAAGGAAATCAAAAATCTGACAGATGATATTTTTACTGATAAAGACCCCAACTGGTCTCATGATGGAAAAACAATTTATTTCTCTTCAGATAGAAATGGGTATGAAAATATTGAGGATGTACCGGCTGGATTTAAAATTTACAATTACGACTTTTCACAACTGGAAATCTATGCGCTTGATGTTGAAACTAAATCAATAAAAAGAATCACTGATTTGCCCGCCAGCAATGAAACTTCGCCAATTGTGAGCCCTGATGGAAGTCAGATACTTTTTATTTCAGACTTAAATGGGATAAATAATATTTACAAAAAGAATCTTGTTTTCGCTTCAACAGATAATTACGTTAATGATATAAAAGATATTAAACCAGTTCCGGTTACAAATTCGCAGTCAGGTTTGTATCAGCTATCTGCATCTGAAGACGGGAAAAAGCTTGCATTTTCATCTCTGTATAAATCTTCATTCAATATATTTTTATTGAACAACCCTTTTGAATCAGAACTTGATGTTAATGAATTACCATTAACAAAATACAGACAGGGAAAATTGAATCTCGATGCACCTCCATTGGAATTATTGAAAGAGGAGAATGAATCGTCAAAAGACAGCACAGATTTTAATCCCTCAAAATTTTTTGCAAGTAATGATTCTACAAAAAAATACGGCGATTCTATCACGGTTGATTTTGGTAATTATGTTTTCGGAACAGAGCAAGTTGCAGTATCAAATGAAGAAAAATCTGATACCCTTGGTTTAATTGATAATCTTGATGAAAGAGGTAACTTCAAAATAAATAAGTATAAAATAAATTTTGCACCTGATCTCGTTTATGCAAACGCAGGTTACAGTACTCTTTATGGACTTATTGGAACTACTGTAATTTCTTTTAGTGATGTACTCGGAAATCATCGTCTGATTGGGGTTACAGGTTTACAAATTGACTTAAAGAACAGTGACTATGGTTTAGCATATTACTATCTTGCGAAAAGAATACACTGGGGAATTGAAGGTTACCATACAGCCAGATTTGTTCGTTTATTAAGATTGGATCCGAGAGGATTTTTCACGTCGAATTTATTTCGTTACAGAAACTTTGGTGTCTCTGGTTCAGCAAGTTTTCCACTAAATAGATTTTATAGATTTGACTTCGGAATTAGTGTATTAAATGTCACTGGTGAAAATCTTGACAATATTTTAGAACCTACTGAAAATGTTACCTTTACTGTCCCGCAGGTTAGTTTTGTTCATGATAATGTTCTCTGGGGTTATACAGCACCAATTCAGGGAACACGCTACCGATTTGATGTATTTGGAAACCTTGGTGCTACTGACCCAGGCAAAAGCTTTTACTCAATAATTGGTGATCTACGTACGTATTTAAGATTTTTTTATGATCATTCACTTGCATTGAGACTTTCGGGTGGATATTCAGGTGGTGAAAATCCTCAAAGATTTTTTATTGGTGGAACTGAAAATTGGATAAACAGAACTTTTGCAACAACTGAAGTCCCGATTCAATCAGCTTCTGATTTTGCATTCCTTACCGCAGTACTGCCATTAAGAGGTTACAATTATTCAGAACGGATTGGTACAAGATACTTGCTCGCAAATATGGAATTAAGATTTCCACTTATCAGATACTTACTAACCGGAGGTATTCCTCTGTTATTTAACAATATCATTGGTGTGGCTTTTATTGATGCAGGAACTACATGGTATGATAACAGTAAAATAAAACTTTTTAGCAGAAACGCTGCCGGCAGTATTATTACAGATGATTTGCTTGTAGGTACTGGTGTGGGAGCGAGAGTTTATTTCCTCTACTTTTTACTTCGATTTGATGTCGCCTGGGCGTATAATATTGAAGGATTCTCAAGTCCTAAATTTTATTTTTCTTTGGGTGCTGATTTTTGACATCAGCTTCAAAGAAATAATCATGTCCTGGATTACTTTAAAACAAATGATTAATTATCCTTTTTTTCAGTTCCTGATTTCTTCTCAGTGTCAGATGATTTATCTGAAGGTTTACTGCTGCTATTAGAAGAATTTCTCTTATAATCAGTTTGATAAAAACCACTTCCTTTGAAAATTGTGCCAGCTCCTGTTCCAATTATTCTCTTTACACGCCCTTTGCATTTTGGACATTCAGTTATAGGATTGGCTGACATTGGCTGAAAATATTCGAAAGTATAACCGCAGTTTGTACATTTATAGTCGTATGTTGGCATAACGAAATCTGATTATTACAAAATAAATTTAATAAGTAAGCGAATTTAATTTTTTTTCTCTAAATTTGATTAGCAATCTTTAAAGTGGATTCAAGATAATGCTGAATTTTATAAAATCATCCTCAAAACAAAAAGGTAAATTCCTTCTTTTATTCTTATTCCTTGTATTGATGTATAGTTTAGGTGGTTGCCTGAATTATTATCAGGAAGTAACTCTCTATCCTGATGGTTCTGGCAAAATGCACATTGACTACTGGATGAAATTTATGAATGAAGAAAGCGAAAAAGTTGTGCAAAATCTTGGAATTTTTAATCCTGACTCCATTCGTTCAGGCTTCAGTTCAGCTTATAGCTCTGTGGATAATGTTCTTGTCAATAAAGATAGCACTGATTCAACAACTCATGCGTTAATCGATATTAGTTTTAACCATATTGATTCGTTAAATAAAACCAAAGTTTTCAGTGAATACAATTTTTCATTCCAGGAAAAAGGCAAAGATCAAATTATTTTTAGCCAGTTTATTCCACCCATTGCAACTGGATTCGGAATTGATGCAAGCACATTCAATGTAGAATACAAGTATAAAATTTCAGGAGATATTCTTTCGCATAATGCTCAGGAGGTTTCCGGGAAAACCTTAATCTGGCGGTATAAACTCTCTGACATTGGCAGCGGAAAAACCATAAATGTTGTTTTTCAGCCATACAAACTGAAAGAAACACCTACCTGGATTTACATTCTATCAGGGATTGTATTACTCGTAGTTCTTTTCTTTTTATTGAAAAAAAGAAAAAGTTAAGCTCTTTTGCTTTAAAACAGCGGGAGTGAACTTCAATATTTTATTGACATAACAATAGGCTTTCCATATATTTGTCCTCTATTTTTTGAAAGAAACTCCAAGAACTTATGGCAACGAACGATTATATGATATTTGCGGGTGCGTCTAATTCTCCTCTCGCAAAAAAAATTGCTTCCAGAGTTGGAAAACCGCTCGGATTAATCGAATTAAAAAGATTTAGCGACGGAGAAATATGGGTTAAATTTGGAGAGAACATCAGAGGATTAGATATATTTTTAATACAATCAACCAATCCTCCGGCTGATAACTTGATGGAGCTGCTCATTATGATCGATGCAGCAAAACGTGCTTCAGCAAAAAATATTACAGCTGTGATTCCTTATTTTGGATATGCAAGACAAGACAGAAAAGATCAACCAAGAGTTGCAATTACAGCAAAATTAATAGCTAACCTGTTGACAGTTGCTGGCGCTGATCGTATTATCACGATGGATTTACATGCAGCACAAATTCAAGGTTATTTTGATATTCCGTTTGATCACTTATATGGTTCTTCAGTATTCAAAGATAGAATAGAAGTTTATAAGAAAAATCTTGTAGTTGTTTCTCCGGATGTAGGCGGAATTAAAATGGCACGAGCTTATGCTAAGTTGCTTGATTGTGGATTGGTTGTTATTGATAAAAGAAGACCGAAGCAGAATTTTGCAGAAGTGATGAACATTATTGGAGACGTTGATGGGAAAGATATTTTGATAGTTGATGATCTTATAGATACTGCAGGTACTTTCGTTGGGGCAATTGATGCTTTGAAGGAAAAAGGTGCACTGAATATTTATGGAGCAATAACGCACCCAGTGCTTTCAGGTCAGGCTTTGGAAAGAATAAATGATTCCAAAGTGGCCAAACTTTTTGTTTCTGACACAATTAGTATAGAAGGAATAGATCGCGTAGAAAAAATCCAGGTTATTTCATCTGCTGAATTATTTTCAGAAGCAATTCGCAGAACATTCAATAACGAGTCAATTAGTTCATTATTTCATATCGATAAAGGTTAACAGGAGTTGTAGCAAAAATGGAAAAAAAAATATTAAAAGCATCCGAAAGAAATGTGTTTAATAAATCAGGAAGAAGAAGATTTAGAAGAGAGGGATCGATTCCCGGCGTCTTCTATTCAAAGAATATTAAACCTCTTCATATCAATGTAGCTGATAAAGCAATCAACCCTCTGGTTTTCACATCGAAAACACATTTGATTTCTCTGGAGTTGGAGGGGCATGAAGAATATGAGTGCATCATTAAAGATGTACAATTTGATCCTGTAACAGATAGAGTAATTCATTTTGATCTGTTAGGATTGACAAAGGGTGAAAAAATAAAACTTGCAATTCCGGTTCAATTGGTGGGATCTCCAATTGGTGTAAAAGAGGGTGGAATAATCCAGCACGTAATGTATAAAGTCGAAGTTGAATGTCTGCCCCGCAATATTCCTGAACATATTGTTATTGATATTTCAGGTTTAAAACTTAACGACTCGATCCATATAGGTGATTTGAAATTTGAAAACATCGAATTCACTGATCCAAAAGAATCATTGGTTGTTCAGGTAACTCACGCCAAGATAAAAGAAGAAGCTGCTCCTGCTGCTGAAGGTGCTGTTGAAGAACCAAAAGAACCTGAAGTGATTTCCAAAGGCAAACAGGAAGAAAAAGAAGAAGAATAATTCCCAGTTTGTTTTGCGAGTAATATTTGGAATTGGAAATCCCGGCATTAAGTATGCATTTAGCAGACATAATGCCGGATTTTTATTATTAGACTTCTTCGCACAAAAAAGGGATGTAAGATTTCAGGAAACTACTGGTGATTATTTAGAAGCTGCCGGTAACATAGGTACTAATGATTTTATTTTAATTAAACCTGTAAGTTTTGTAAATAATAGTGGAATTGCTGCTAAACAGGTTTTTGATCGCTACGAAATTGAACCAAAAGATTTTCTTGTAGTGTGTGACGATATAAATTTAAAAAATTTTAGCTTAAGAGTTCGACTTTCAGGTGGGGATGGTGGACATAACGGACTGAGCTCAATCATATACAACCTGCTGACAGACCAGTTTCCCAGAATCAGAATTGGAATTGGCAGTAATCCGGAGGGTGAATCTTTATCAGATTATGTTCTTTCGAACTTCAGCGACGATGAGTTGAAAAAGTATTTAGATACCTTTCAAATGTGCAACCTACTTATTGAAGAATTCATCATAGGCGGTTCAAAAAAAATGCTGGAAATAAATAGCACTTTACTCTCCAACAAAAAGACTGAAGGTTCAAAAGAGGAGGAAGTGTAATTGAGTGATTAAATTCGCTTGAATTTTACCAAAATTTTGATGACTCTACTTAGCATTCATAAAGAATTACAGGTAACAATTTCATTTGGTAATGCCCCATTAATTAAATAGATTTGTTGCCCAAAGAAAACTAATTTTTATAACCCTGTTTCTAATAACTGTGTTGTTAGAGGCCTAAAGTCCAAAGGGAGTTTATTATTTATATGAATAAGCGTGTATACGAAAGTGCAGTTCTTATTAATGCTGCCCTCGATGACGAAGCAATAAAAATTCTCATCTCAAAAATCAAAGAAACAATTTCCGGCAACGGCGGGGAAATCCGGGAAATCGAAGATTGGGGAAGAAAAAGACTTGCATACCAGATTAAAAAAAGTAAGATCGGCTATTATGTTATATTTAGATTTGATTCACAGCCTGATCTGATTACGAAACTCGAAAGGTATTATCAGTTGGATGAAACCATTCTGCGATATCTGACGATTACCCTATCTAATGATGCACTTGAACAAATCGATATTGATAAAGCTCAGCAGACTCAGTTAGTGGAAGAAGTCGAAGAAATACCAATTGTAATTTCGGAAGCTGAAGAGGATGATGAGGAAACCACAGAAAAAGACGCATAAATTTAACCACTGATAGTTTGGAGGATTCAACCATGGCCGATTTGAAAATGCCGGAAATTAATTATGTTATTGTTGCTGGCAATTTAACCAAAGACCCGATATTCAGAGAAACGACGAATAAAACACCAGTCGTTAATTTCTCTCTTGCTTCTAACAGAAGATTTAAAGACAGCACTAACCAATGGCAGGAGGATGTTTGCTATGTTGGGATTGTGGCATGGAACAAGCTTGCTGAGAGTTGTAAAGAACGACTAAAAAAAGGTTCAGCTGTTTTAGTCGATGGAGAACTGCAAAGCAGAACCTGGAAAACTGATGATGGACACAACAGAAGTATTGTTGAGATTAAAGCAAGAAGAATTCAATTTTTAAATAAGAGAGGAAAATTTGTTGATGCTGGAGTTGGTGGTGAGGAGGAAGAAAATTCTGTAGTAACAGATGAAAACGACGTTGATTATACAGAAGACTCGTTCGATAAATTTCTCTCAAATGAAGAATCAGATTTAATGAAGGATAAATAAACATGATGCAGCAGAAGAAAGAAATTAAAACAAAAAAGATCTGCCGGTTTACTCAGGCAAAAATTAAATACATCGATTATAAAAATGTGAAACTTCTTCAGAAATTCGTTTCCGAACAGGGAAGGATTATTCCTAAAAGGATTACAGGAACCAGTTCGAAGTATCAAAGACAGTTAGCAATTGCGGTAAAGCGAGCGCGTCATATGGCATTATTACCGTATGTATCTGAAAGTATAAGATAAATCAGGAGTTAATATGAAAGTAATACTGAGACAAAACTATGAACCTCTTGGTCAGGTCGGTGAAGTTGTTGATGTTAAAGACGGATATGCACACAACTTTCTCCTGCCAAGAAAAATTGCTTACATCGCACTCGATGGAAATTTGAGGGCGCTTGAAGAAGAAAAGAAAGCAGTTTTGAAAAAAGCAAAACACGAATTGCAGGCTGCGGAAACACTCGCAACCGATCTTGAAAAAGTATCTATTACAATTCCGGTTCAGGTCGGTGAAGAAGATAAAATATTCGGGGCAGTTACTTCACAAATGATTGCTGATAACCTTAAAGAAAAAGGCTACGATATCGATAAAAGAAAAATTGAAATTATTGAGGTAATCAAAACGTTAGGTATTTATAGTGTGAATGTTAAAATTCATCCAAATGTAAGTGCAAAGGTTAAAGTGTGGGTGGTGAGAGAATAAATTCAAAAGAAATAAAAATAAAAAAGGGAAGCTTGGTGCTTCCCTTTTCATTTTTAAACGAATAGTATTATCAGTTAACTTTTATCTTTTTTTCACGTATCAATTTTGCTATATCAGCAGTTCCATTTTTACTAATTGTCTTAATCGATTTTGCTGATAGTTTTATGGTAACTTCACGGTTTAATTCCTGAACCCAGATTTTTTTCTTCTGTAAATTGGGTAAAAATCTTCTTTTAGATTTATTATGAGCATGCGAAATACTGCTGCCGTATCTGGGGCCAACACCAGATACCTGACATTTTCTGGCCATTATTAACTCCTTTTATATCAATAACTTTGAAAATTTGAGCGCTTAATATAAAGATTTTTTTCTTAAACAAAACGATTTTAAACAATCCAAATTACTTTAAATAGCTTGAAAACGCTTTTTCGGATTGAATAATTCAATTAAACTTCTAACTTAGCAGTAGTCTTTTACATCTTATCAATAATAATTGTCTATAGAAATAATAAGAGGTTTTCAATGGATTACTATGAACTACATCCCGTTAACCCTGAATTGAGGTTTATTAACAAAGCAATAAATACACTTAAAGATGGTGGAGTTATTATCTATCCAACTGATACTGTTTATGGAATTGGTTGCGATATTTTTAACAAGCATGCATTGGATAGAGTTATGGAAATGAAAAGCAACCCGGATATCAAGTTACTTAGTTTCATCTGTCCGAATCTTAAAGATATTGCCAAATATGCAAGGGTATCGGATTATGCGTACAAAACCATGAAAAAATTATTACCCGGACCTTATACATTTATTTTGCCTGCTGCTAAAAATGTTCCAAAAAAATTATGGAGTAAAAGAAAAACCGTAGGGATAAGAATTCCTGATCATTCAGTAACGTTAAAAATAGTTCAGGGATTAGGGAATCCTATCATAAGTACAAGCACCACTACACGTAAAGGTGAATTACTAGTTGATCCACTTGAGATAAAATCTGTTTTTGATTTTCAGGTTGATTTGATGCTTGCTTCCGGTAATTTAATTGGAAAACCTTCAAGCGTGATTGATTTGAATGGAGACGAACCGGTTATAGTAAGGGAAGGTGCAGGCGATACTTCAATGTTTGCCTGACAATTTTCATTTTCTAATAATTTGAGTAGAGGATGCTTGATAAAGTGGAGTCAAAATCACCTGATTAATGTTTACGTTTTGAGGTCTTGTTACACAGAATAAAACTGTTTCTGCCACATCTTCCGGACTAAGTGGTTTTATCCCCGTATAAACTTTCCTGGCACTTTCTTTGTCTCCTCTGAATCTTACGATACTAAATTCTGTTTCAACCATTCCTGGATCAACACTTGTTACTTTAATTCCTTTATCCAGAACATCGATGCGTGTTGATTTACTCAATGCATTTACTGCAAACTTTGTAGCTGCATAAATATTTCCGTTTGGATAAACATCGTGTCCTGCTGTTGAACCAATATTTATGATATGACCTTTTCTTCTTTTTATCATAATTGGAAGAATGTGTCTTGTTACAAATGCTAAACCTTTAATATTCGTATCAATCATTTCGTCCCAGTCTTCTTTTTTGCCTTCGTATATTCTTTCCAATCCACGGGAAAGTCCTGCATTATTGATGAGGATGTCAATCTTTTTCCAATGACTATCTAATGCGTTGATTGTCTCTTCAACTTTTTCATAGTTGCGTACATCGAGTTTTATACATTTCGTTTTTATCCCATATTTCTTTTCTAATTTTTTAGCGATTGATTTTATTCTCTCTATTCTTCTTGCTGCTAAAATCAAGTCAGATTTCTCTCTTGCGAAAATTTCTGCGCAAGCTTTACCAATTCCCGATGAAGCACCGGTGATGAGAGTAGTTTTGCCTTTTAATTGATTCATTTGATAACTCGAAAAGTAAAGAATGATTGAAACTAAATTAAAAATATTTAAATAGAAAAATAATTATTAATAATTGTTCAAAAACATTAATTAAAAACACCTGCAATCTTTTCACCGCAGGAATTACAGCAGCCATTTACAATTTTATTTGAGATGACTGAATGCCAATCACGTTTAATTAATTTTTCATTGCAGTTCGGACAATAAGTAGCTTGTCCCTCAGTGTTATGAACATTGCCAACGTAACAGTACTTAATTCCTAAATCCATTGCAATTTTTCTTGCTCTTATAAGAGTTCTTTCCGGAGTTCTTTCCTTATCTCGCATCTTGAAATCTGGATGGAAAGCTGTAAAGTGAAGAGGAACACTATCACCAAGATTATTCAATATCCATTCACATTCAAGTTTAACTTCTTCAGCAGAATCATTTTCGTCCGGAATAAGTAAAGTTGTGATTTCAAACCAGACATCTGTTTCTTTTTTTAACCAGATAAGAGTGTCAAGTACATCATTAAGATGTGAATAAGTATTCTTCCAATAAAATCTATCCGTGAATCCTTTCAAATCAACATTAGCTGCATCGATATATTTATAAATATCTTTACGTGCTTCTTTGTCAATATATCCTGCAGTTACCATTACAGATTTTATTCCTTCTTCTCTCGCAATCTTTGAAATATCAATAACGTACTCACCAAAAATTGTTGGATCATTATATGTAAATGCAATAGAAGGTGTGCCGTAACTTTTTGCCAATGCAACAACTCCTTCTGGCGAAACATCAAGAGAATTTTCATCATCAAGTTTGGCTTTACTAATTGACCAGTTCTGGCAAAACTTGCATCCAAGATTACAGCCTGCCGTTCCAAAACTTAAAATAGTTGTGCCGGGAAGAAAATGATTGAGCGGCTTTTTTTCTACAGGGTCAACTGCAAAGCCGGTTGGTTTTCCATAACCAATTGTGTACAACTTTCCACCGTGATTTTGTCTGATATAACAAAATCCGGGCTGACCATCGCCTATTTTACAATATCGTGGGCAGAGAGTACATAAAATTTTATTATTATCAGTTGGTTCCCACCATTTTGCTAAAACTTTTTCCATCTATCATCAAATATTAATTATACAACTTCAAAATGAAGAAAATCTCTTCTTCCGGTTTCAAATGCTGGCGCGCGTGATAAAAATATAACAAGTTCACCTTTATTAACAAGTCCGGCATTCAGTATTAGTTGTTTAGCATCTTCAATTGCAGCATTTTGTTTGTCAATTTTATTAATGAAGAGAGATTTAACACCCCATCGCAAACACAAATTGTTCATCGTTTCAAAGCTGTCAGATATCGCAATTATTTTTGCTGATGGACGAAATTTTGCCAAACCTCTTGCTGCTCTTCCTTTGTAAGTAAATACAACAATCGCATTCGCTTTAATTTGTTCGGCAACTGATGTAATTCCTTTTAAAACCGAATCGAATAAATTTTCTTCCAATACATCAGGTATCTGAAATTTTATAGTTTCATCGTTAATAAAATGCTGCTCAGCGTTTATAATAATTTCATTCATCATTTGTACTGTTTCAACCGGATATTTCCCGATGGAAGTTTCACCACTAAGCATTACAACATCGGTTCCATCCCAAACAGCATTAGCAACATCCGCAGCTTCGGCACGTGTTGGAATTGGTGATTTAATCATTGACTCAAGCATTTGGGTTGCAGTTATGACCAGCTTGCCAGTTTCATTACATCGTTTGATAATTTCTTTTTGAATTACAGGAACTTTAGCCAAAGATAATTCAACGCCCAGATCACCACGTGCAACCATAATTCCATCAGAAGCTTGTAATATTGATTCAAATGAATCAATCGCTTCTTTCTTTTCAATCTTTGCAATGATTGGAATTACCTTTCCTTTTTTATTTAGCCATTCTTTCAGCAGCAGAATATCCTCTGCTTTTCGCACAAAAGAAAGTGCGATGTAATCAACTGGTTTGGTGCTCAGATATTCAAGATTTGCAAAATCTTTCTCTGTCAACGAGGGAGTTGAAAGTTTCATCCCCGGTAAATTCAGACCTTTTCGGGCGGAAAGAATTCCGCCGTTTACAATTTCACAAATAACAGAATTGATTTTCTTACTGATTATCTTTAGCCTGATTAAGCCATCATTGATTAATATTAAATCACCAACCTCGGCATCTTCCGCAAGAACTTTGTAAGAAGTAGAAATTAATTTATCATCGCCAATCACTTCTTCATTCGTGATTTCAATCTTATTTCCAGAAAAAATTTCAATTTGTTTTTCTTTCAATTCGCCTATTCTAATCTTCGGTCCCTGGAGATCAGCGAGAATAGCCAATGAAGAATTTGACTCCGTACGAGCTGTGTGGATATTTTCAAACAAAGATGAATAAAAATCATAGTCGCCGTGAGACATATTTAATCTGACGGTATCTACTCCAGCAGTTATCAATTGCTTAATAATTTCTACACTTGATGTTTGTGGACCAAGTGTTGCAAGAATTTTTGTTTTTGCGTGACTAAAACCCAAAAATTTATTTCCTCCTCTTTTTCCTGGTTGATTTTGACGGCGCATCTTTTATGTTGCGGGATTTTTTATACATTTCTTTAAGTTTCTTTTCGACTAAATCAAACACAGAGTCTTTCTCATAACCTTTAGCTGTTCTTTTACCTGCTATTACTCCTGTTAATATTTCAATCCCTTCTTCAATTCTTGAAATAGCGTAGATGTGGAATTGTTTTTTATTCACAGCATCAATCACTTCTTCTTTAAGCATTAATTCTTTTACATTCTGAATTGGTATAACAACACCTTGTTTACCATTCAGTCCATTATATTTACAAACTTCAAAGAAGCCTTCAATTTTTTCATTCACTCCTCCGATTGGCTGAACATCACCTTTTTGATTAAGCGATCCGGTTACAGCAATTCCCTGTTTGATTGGAATACCAGAAAGTGTAGAAAGAAGAGCATATATTTCTGCACAGGATGCGCTGTCTCCATCAACTGTTCCGTAGGATTGTTCGAATACAAGATTCACATTAAATGCAAGCGGAATATCCTGACCAAAAGTTTCTTTAAAATAACCTGAGATAATTAAAACACCTTTGTTGTAATGTCTTCCGCTCATTCCTGCTTCACGTTCAACATTAATAATATTTCCACTACCGAGCGAAACCGTCGCTGTGATTCTCGTCGGTCTTCCGAATGAATAAAAATCTGCTTCATAAACTGCAAGACCATTTATTTGTCCAATTCGTTCTCCGGTTGTATCCATCAGGAAAGTTCCGTTTTCATACATCTCAGAGATTTTAGCTTCGAGCATACCGTGCCGGTTAACCGCATTCTTATAAGCTTTTTTAATGTGTTCGGCAGTTACAATATCAAAACCATCATCAACTGCCCAGAAGTTAGCCTCACGAGCAAGGTCGGCAATTTTTGAAAACCGGGTTGTTAATTTATTTTTCTGACCTGCGAAGACTGCTCCCAATTCTAAAAGATATGCGATAGCGGTCCTATCAAACTCTTTTAACTTTTCTTCTTTGATTAATTTTTTTATGACACGTGCGTATTCTGTTAAAACTTTATCGGATCGTTTAATTTCGTAATCGAAGTCAGCTTTTATTTTGAACATCTTTTTAAAATCATATTCATACGAAGAAAGCAGAGAATAGATATACTGGCTTCCGATTAAAATTACCTTTAGATCAATTTCTATAGGTTCAGGCTTAAGCGTGGATGTTGATAATTGAAAGATTGTCGGTGAATCCTGAAACTCAAGTTTGTTGTATGTAAGAACGCGTTTTAAAGTTTTCCATACACCGGGTTCTTCAAATAAGTGTGTTACATTTAAGACCATGTAACCTCCATTTGCTCTCAGCAAAGATCCGGCTTTAATGTTAGTGAAGTCACTATAAAAACTTCCTCTGCCATCGCTGATTCGTTCAACAGCACCGAATAGATTTGAATAAGTCGGTGAGGTTTCCACTATTATCGGACATTCATTAGTATCTGTGTTGTCGAGGATAATGTTAACATTGTATTCTTTAAAGTAATCAATAATAAATCCTTCTTCTGTTCTATCGCCTACCGGTTTAGCTCCTTTGAATATCTGAACGTTTTCCAAAATATTTTTTTCGATCTGATCAAGATATTCAACTACTTTGGAATCATTATATTTTTCCTGAAGATTATCAATTATTCCTTTTACAACATTTACTATGCTTCCTCTTTCGAGTGCCTGCAATTTTTCCTGGAATTCTTCACTCGTCTTCAATCCTTTTTTGAAAAGTATCTGTAACTCCTGCTGATGGTCATTATATTTTTTTACTAATTCCTGCGCTTCTTCTTTTGTGATGTTGCCTTGTTCAATTTGTTCATTTAACTGAAAAACAGGAACAAGCTTATCTTTTATTATTGGCATTAAGTCAGGTCTCGCAATTTCACCGACTTTGACCTGACCAAGTGAGAACCCAACTTTTCTCATCTTCTCATCAAAGTCATGCATTAATTCCTGTTCACGCTCAGAATAATCTGAAACAATTTTTTTCTTTCTCTCCAGATAATCTTCGCTTTCAAGTGCCTGTGGAATTTTTCGCTTCAGAATTTCAATTGCATGAAATAAATTTCTTTTGAAAACTTTTGCTTTACCTTTTGAGAACTTGAGCAGAATTGGTCTGTCGGGATCTTTAAAATTATTTACATACGCATAATCAAAAAGCGGAGGACAATCAGCCCCGATTGTTTCCAGCACTTGTTTAACTGTTGTTGCTTTTCCAGAACCAGACATTCCACAAATAAAAATGTTATAACCCGGTGCTCGCATTTCAACTCCTAATCTCATTGCTTTCAGAGCACGCTCCTGACCAAGAATTCCTTCTATCGGTTTTAAGTCTTGAGTAGAATCGAATTCAAGTAAATCCGGGTTGCATTTCCATCTTAAATCTTCAAGAGAAAGTTCTTTATGCTTTTGTGATTTTGGGTAAGTCATCTTTTATACCTTATTATTTGAATATGGTTGGTATTTTTCGGTATTTGATTGTAAAATCTTATATCAAAATTAATTATTATTGACGCTAATATCAACGAAGGAAAAATTGATATGAATCTTGAATTGCTGGAAAAAGCCAGAAATTATTTCCCTTACCTGAAGCATGGAATTATTTATTTCAATCACGCATCAACTTCACCAATTAATACTTTAATAAAAAGCAGGATAGATGAATTTATTAAAGAGAGAGGCGAATATGCTTCAGATGATTATCAGGCATTTCGAGCTGTTACTGAGGAAACCAAATCAATGATAGGTCAGATGATTAATTGCAGCAGCGACAGAATTGCATTTCTTGATAATACTACGAACGGAATAATCTGGCTGACTCTTGGAATAGATTGGAAAGCGGGTGACAGAATTATTTTAAATGATGTTGAATTTCCTGCGAATGTTTATCCATTCCTTCAACTAAAAGAAAAAGGTGTTGAGGTTGATTTCGTCAAATCAAATAATGGAATCGTAACTTCCGAAGAAATTATTTCCGCAGTTAAACCCGGTACAAAGTTAATCTCAGTCAGCTTTGTACAGTTTTTATCCGGCTACAGAATCGATCTTGAAAAAATCGGAAAAGTCTGCAAAGAGAAAGGAATTATTTTTTGCGTTGACTCTATTCAAGGTTTGGGTGCTATTAATCTTGATGTTGAAAAATGTAATATAGATTACCTTTCAAACGGAACACAAAAATGGATGCTTGGTTTACAAGGATTAGCTTTTATTTATGTGAGAAAAGCACTTCAGGAAAAAATGAAATCAGCTCCGATTGGCTGGCTTGCAGTCAAAGATGCCTGGGATTTATTAAAATTTGATTTGACAACAAAAGAAACTGCAGAAAGGTTTCAACCCGGAACATTGAACAATATTGGTATTTATGCGTTCAACTCATCGTTGAAATTATTCAAGGAATTTGGTCCGGATGAAATTGAAAGACAGGTTTTAAGTAACTCAAAATATTTTATTGAGGAGCTTGCAAAGATTGGATATAATTCTCCTTTACTTTCTTTGTCAGAGAATCATTTATCAGGTATAGTAAGTTTCAAAACAGATAATGGGCAAAAAATATTTGATCATCTGAAGCAAAAAAAAATAGTTTGCTCGTTACGTGAAGGATATATTAGATTTGCACCGCATTTCTACAATACGAAACAAGAAATAGATTATGCAGTTGATGCACTAAAATTCATTTAAAGAATTATTTTTTTGATATAAAGGGTATAAGTATGAAAATGATTAAACGTATGTTTCCATTATCCACATTATTATTAGTTATTTTTTTAATTGGAATGTATTCGATAAATAACTTCTCACAGAAAAAAGAAGAAGTAAGAATAAGTCCGAAAGCATTAGTTGAACAGACAGTAGGTTATACTGAAGTTAAAATAGAATACGGCAGACCAGGTGTAAAAGGAAGAACAATCTGGGGCGGATTAGTTCCTTACAACGCTGTCTGGCGTGCAGGTGCAAATGAAGCTACAAAAATAACTTTCTCTACCGATGTGAAAATTGACGGGAAAAAACTTAATGCAGGCAGTTACAGTTTCTTTGCAATCCCGACAGCAAAAACCTGGACTTTAATATTCAACAAGGTAGCTAACCAATGGGGTGCATTCGAGTACAACGACGTTGAAGATGCTTTGCGTATTGAAGTTACTCCAATGCAGAATATTTGCTGGCAGGAATGGCTGGCATATTCAATTAATAAAAGCTCCGATAAGAAAGCAGTTGTAATGCTCGAATGGGAAAAATTAAAAGTGCCGTTTAATGTTGAAGTAGAGATATAAATTTAATATCAGCTGTCATGGACGATGAGACTGTCTGAGAATTAAAAATTTGTCAACCTGAACTTGCCTGCCTGACAGCAAGGCAGGTTTCAGGTTCTCATTTCCGTTAACATTCGAATTATTTGATTCCGAAATAAATTCGGATTGACAGTATTCGGACAGACTCCGATTCCGTGAAAACTTCGTTTAGCTTCTTATAATCTTTAACAACTCATCCGTTTTTTGTTTCAAAAGTTTCTCATCACCACGACTTTCTACATTCAGACGGAGTATTGGCTCTGTGTTACTCATTCTCAAGTTAAATCTCCAATCAGGATATTCAATAGAAACACCATCAAGATGATCAATCTTTCCATCTGAATATTTCTTTTCAATCTCTTTAATTTTTCCAGCAGGGTCGTTTATTGTAGAATTAATTTCTCCCGAACAAGGATAATCAGCGATCATTTCATCAACGAGTTCTGAGAGCTTTTTCTTTTCTTCAGACATCAACTGAAGAATCAAAAGAAACGGAATCATTCCGCTGTCACTGTAAGCGTTTTCTCTGAAATAATGATGTGCAGACATTTCGCCTCCGTAGATCGAGTTTACTTCTCTCATTTTTTGTTTTATGAATGCGTGTCCGCTTTTTGAAACAACAGTTTTTCCACCGGACTTTTCTACAACTTCTATTGTATTCCAGACAAGTCTTGGATCGTGAACAATTTTTTCACCGGGATGATTTTTAAGAATTGATTTTGCAAGAAGACCGATTATGTAATAACCTTCGATAAAATTTCCGTGTTCATCAAAAAAGAAACAACGGTCATAATCACCATCCCACGCAACTCCGAGATCAGCATTTTCCCTTTTAATGATTTCGATAGTTGGTTTCCTGTTTTCCTCGAGCATTGGATTTGGAACTCCATTCGGGAAATTGCCATCTGGATTATTGAACATTTTTATCATCTTTACTGGCAGTTTAGATTCAAGAGAATCCAATGCTAGTCCCGCACATCCGTTTCCAGCATTAACAACTACTTTCAGTGAGTTTATTTTTTTTGCATCATAGAATTGTGAAAGATGAGTAATAAATTCTTTCATCACTTCTTTTTTAGTAACTGTTCCTTTGGTTTTGCTGATTTCTCCCAGTTCATTATTTACAATCATCTTTTCAACTTCATTCAAACCTGAATCATACCCAACCGGGACAGAACCTTTTGCTACGAATTTCATTCCATTATATTCGGATGGATTATGACTTGCGGTTATCATTATTCCACCATCAGCATCAAAAAATGGTGTTGAAAAATAAATCATCTCCGTTCCACAAAGACCAATATCAATCACATCGGCTCCACTGTCTGTTAATCCGTTTTTCAGAGCTTCAGAAATTTCCAAAGATGATTTTCTTATATCATAACCAATAACAATTTTTTTTGCTTGTGTCAGTTTTGAAAATGCTCTGCCGATTTTATAACCTAGCTCATTATTCAACTCTGAAGGAACTTTGCCTCTAATATCATAAGCCTTAAAGCAAGCTATTTTACTCATTATTTCTCCGTTTTTGCTTGGTGTGGATAAGATTTTCAAGTACAAAGATAGGTATTTTTTAGTCCGGTAAGTTGGCATAAGTTTGGTTTTGTAAATGCATAATATTTGTTGGAGAAAAAGTTTTTGGGAGAAAAATTTTTTAGTGGACTTTTAATAATGAACTCATTACATTGGAGATACAAAAATTGTGGAGAGCGTTATCGAAACTAAAGATACTGTTAAGTGGCACTTCGCTAAATGCAACAACATAAAATGTAACTCAATATTCCTGGTGGATCCGGAAGAATCACAGGGTGAATTGGGGTATTTGTGTCCTGATTGCAGCAGAAAAACAACTTCATCACACATCGTTCAATGTTCAAGCTGCAAAACAGTATTGAACTTCGTTCGTGCAGCGCCAAGTGAAGAGAAAGTTGTATTTAACGTGACTAAATGTTCACATTGCATCGGAACAATTGAAGATGAATGGGAAATAGAACCTCTTTATTTTCCGGATTCTTACATTTAATTTTTACGTCACACATTATATTGCGAAGAAATATTTTACCGGGTGGATTTATTCATCCGGTTTTTTTATTCATCTGCAGTATCATTCCAGCGAAGTTCTGAAGGAACAAATCAGGAATCTGACTGTTGAAAATAATCCCTGAATTCTGGACAAGCCAGAATGACATTACTTTATCAATTCAACTTTTCAAATATTTGAAGGAATAATAATATCCTTTCGTCCACCTGTTATTTCTGTGTAATTTTGAACTATCAAAACGTTATTACATTCTATATAAAACATGGACTAAAATGAAATTCACTTCTGCTTTTTTCCGATTTAAAATTATAATTATTCTTCTCATTTTTCTTTCCTATCAAAACACCTTCTCTCAAACTCAGGATTGGAGTGATATCGATTCAATTAAAGCCGGAAAATTTGATACAGGGAAGATGTGGACTTTCGAATATCCCCCTGCAAAATATTTTGAAGAGGAATATGGATTTAGACCCGATGAAGAATGGTTTAAACACGTGCAGCTTTCAACATTAAAATTTGCTGATTACTGTTCCGCTTCTTTTGTCTCGGTAGATGGATTGATTCTGTCGAACAATCACTGTGCACGCCAAAGTATAACAGAAGTAAATCATGACGGAGAAGATCTTCACAAGGATGGATTTATTGCATGGGAATTTGAAGACGAAAGACAAGTACCTGGTTTGTATGTTGAGCAATGCATCAGCATAGAGGATGTTACGGAAGAAATTCATAAAGCTCTTGAGTCAGCAAAATCAGATAGCGAAAGACTTGAAATAGAAACACAAAAAATTACCGAGATTGAAAACAGGTATGAGCAAAATGAAAATACATTTGTTAAAGTTACGCCATTGTATTTCGGTGGAAAGTATTCTCTTTATAAATATAAAAGATATAACGATGTCCGGCTGGTCTTTGCTCCTGAAATGCAGGCTGGTTATTTCGGAGGTGATTATGATAACTTTACATATCCTCGTTACAACCTCGACTGTTCTTTCTTCCGTGTTTATGATAAAGGAATTCCGCTAAAAGTTAATCATTATTTTACATGGAGTAATAACGGAGCCAAAGAAGGAGAATTAGTTTTTGTTCCGGGAAATCCCGGCTCAACAAACCGGCTTAGCACAGTTGCGCAGCTTGAGTATGCAAGAGATTTTATTTATCCACAAACTATCCAGCTTATTGACAGCTTTATTGAATTCCTGCAGGGAATAATTGAGGAAGATTCAGAGTCAGCTAATTATCTCACCGACCAATTATTGAACTATTACAATTCCAAAAAAGCTTATAAAGGAATGCTTGATGGATTGAGAGATCCGGTAATGATGCAGAAGAAAAAAGATTTTGAAAATATTCTGAAGGAAAAAGTGCAGACTGATGCAAAACTGAATGAAAAATATGGAACTTTATGGACAGATATAGAACATGTTATTAATGAACTGAAAAAATTAACTGCAGAACAGTCAGTGCTATCTTATGATAATTATGATTCGCCGGAATATTTTTCAATTGCTGATCAGCTTGTCAGTCTTGCTGAAGAATTGAAGCTCGCCGAAACGGATTCAACTTATGCTTACACAGAATATGAAATAGATGAATTGATTAGCACATTGCTGCCGGATGATTTTGATTTTGCAAAGAATAAAAAGTTATTGAAAAATAAAATTGATTTCCTGTATGCTGAGTTTGGTGATGTTGAATTCTTAAACAAATTCACAAATGGTAAAAAAGGTATCGAAGCAGTTGATGATATTTTATCGCGCACTATTTTAACTTCAAATGAAAGTATCAAACTATTAATTAATCAGGGACCTGAAGCAATCTTCAACAGTGACGATCCTTTTATTAAATTCGTTCAGATCTCCGGTGAGGAATCCAAAAATATTTCTATGCAAATTGATGATCTTACCGTAAAGGAAACAATCACAAATCAGAAACTTGGTAGAGCAATATTTGAAGTTTACGGTACTTCTATTCCGCCAGATGCAACATTCACTTTGAGAATTTCTGATGGAATTGTAAAAGGTTTTGATTACAACGGAACAGTTGCACCACCAATTACAACATTTTATGGGATGCTTGATCGTTATTATTCTTTCGATGGTAAGTTTCCGTGGAATCTTCACGAACGATGGCTTGAACCACCCGATGAATTTGATTTCTCAACTCCGTTTAATTTTGTGGCTACTTGCGATGTTGTCGGAGGAAATTCAGGAAGCCCGATAATTAATAAAGATGCTGAAATAGTTGGCGTAGCATTCGATGGAAATATACAAAGTCTTGCCGGTGATTTTATTTACGATCCCGAAGTGAACAGGTCGGTTGGTGTTCATTCAGCCGGAATGCTGGAAGCGATAAAAGATTTGTATGAGTTTGAAAGACTGGCTGAAGAGCTTAAACTCTCTAAGATGGAAAGTGAGTATACCGAATAGTAAAAATCTCTGAACTACTTTAACATTTTTACTTCAAAAAAAATTTTAATGTTGTATTATGAGTAAAAAATAAACTATCTTTATGTGAGACTCACCTCGAAGGTGAGCCTCACATTGGTTTTGCTTTGTAGCACAGATTAGTGGCAAAGCCATTCCTTCGGAATGATCTGTGCTACTTTTTAAACATACAATAGCATCCGTCAATTGCCGGATGTTATCTCTTTAGCAGCAAACTAAAAAGTATATTGAACAAACAGATGTATTGACGAATACTGCGGTAACGCATTTGTGAAAGTGATCCCATATTCAGCACCAGCACCAAGTTTATATCCATCAAGATTAAATCCTCTCAAATCAAAACCACCGTTAATTGAAAGAGCAACTCCGTAATTCCAGTTATCCGTATCGCTGAAGGTTCTGTCGTTCAGTGCAAGCAAACCGATACCTTCTTCAAGAAAATATCTGCCGTCAAAATATTGAGTGGTAATACCTTTAAAAGTTATTCCCTGCACCCACGGGAAGTATGGCTTCTCAACATTCGGAATGATTGCATTAAAATCCTTTGCGAAGATAAAACTGAGTCTGGGAAAAACTTCCTCGAAAAGAGCTGTGTTGGTTTCAATAAAAACAGAAGTTGTAAATGTTCCGACAGATGGCGAATTACTCTGAATAAATCCACCACCAACAGTTGCACCTGCCGAAAACATAAACTGAGCACTTGCGGACACAAAAATTCCTGAGAACAGGATTAAGTAAAACAATAATCGTATTTGCAAATAGAATTTTTTCAATTAACTTCAGAAAAGTTTATCAGAAAATTATTTATCAACACACAAAGATAAAGGTAAAAAATGGAGCACACACTATATCATTACAAAGCAATCGTAACTTCTGTTTACGATGGTGATACCTGCACAGTTGATATTGATCTCGGTCTCAGTGCCTGGATTCGTGGAGAAAAACTTCGACTAAACAGAATCAACGCACCAGAGCTAACGGGAAAGGAAAGACCAGAAGGAATAAAGTCGCGTGATTTTCTTAAAGGAAAAATAGAAGGAAAAGAAATAACAATTGAAACAATTAAAGACAGAAGAGAAAAGTATGGGAGATATCTTGCAGAAATCTGGATCGAAGATAAAAAAGGAAAGTTTATAAATATGAATGACCTGATGGTAAGTGAAGGATTTGCAAAATATCAGAAGTATTGAATTGTCATTCCGGCCCTGCCTATCCGGCAGGCAGGTTGTCCGGAATCAAAGTTTATTTTCATAGACAGATTCTGGACTCGTTCTGCCAGTGCAGGACATCTCCAGAATGACACTAGGTATTCAATTTCTTCTTTCCGAACTCAGGATCAATTTTGATAAACTTTGTAATTATGAATGCCGGAATTGTTGAAATGCAAACCCATATAAAAAAATTAAGATAACCAACTTGTTCCTGTATCCATCCGCTTATCATCCCGGGTAACATCATTCCCAATGCCATTAATCCTGTGGCGATTGCAAAGTGTGCAGTTTTATATTCGCCATCAGAAATTAAAATAAGATAAAGCATAAACGCTGTAAATCCGAATCCATAACCAAATTGTTCAACTGCTACGCAAATATTTATTAAAATAAAATTTGAAGTTTGAGCTGCAGCCAGATAAACGTAAACAAGATCAGGTAAGTTGATTGCAATCAGCATCCACCACAGCCAGAACTTTAATCCGTGTCGTGATGCAGCAATTCCACCTAAAATTCCTCCAAGAGAAAGTGCAATTACTCCGACAGTTCCATAAACAAATCCGACATCACTTGTTGAAAGACCAAGTCCACCAACTTCTTTACTATCAAGCAAAAACGGAGAAGCCATTTTAATAAGCTGAGATTCACCAAGCCTGTAGAGAAGAATGAAAAGAACGGTCACTAATATTTTTTTCTTCCTGAAAAATGAAACAAATGTTCTGATAAATTCATTGGTAAAATGATTTAACGTAATTTTCTCTCTGGGTGAATCGCTCTTTGGCTTTGGAAGAATAAATAAATGGTAAATAAAAAACAGAACAAATAAAGCAGCGATGATTAAAAAAGTAACTTGCCATGCAAAATGAATTTTGCCTGAACTTTCTTCAAGATGTCCAGCAAGAATGACAAGCAATCCTTGTCCGGCAAGCATCGCAATTCTATAAAACGTTGATCGTATTCCTACAAAATATGCCTGTTGATGTTCTTTCAACCCGAGCATATAAAAACCGTCCGCTGCAATGTCGTGTGTTGCAGAACTGAATGCAAGCAGCCAGAAAAAAGCAAGTGTGTATTGAAAAAAATTATTTGTTGGAAGTGTGAATGCAACTCCGGCAAGTCCTGCACCGATAACAAGCTGCAATATTATTATCCAGAATCTTTTTGTTTTAAGCAGATCAACTATCGGACTCCAGAATGGTTTTAATACCCAAGGCAGATAAAGCCAGCTTGTATAAAGTGCAATTTCAGTGTTTGAGATTTCAAGCCGCTTATACATAATGACAGAAACTGTCATCACAACAACATAAGGCAAACCTTCAGCAAGATAGAGAGAAGGAATCCAAAGCCAGGGATTTCTTTCTCCTAATTTATTTTTCATCCCTGCCCGCCTTTGGCGGATGATAATTTTTTTGCGAACAGAATTGCACCTCCGATTGGAGAAAGTACGGCTTGAGTTATTTTCACATTTGGTAATGTGGATTTGATTTTTCGTTTGAGCAGATCGGAATAAAAATTTTCATTATCAATCAGACTGCCGGAAAATGCAACACTTAGAATGTTTGTTCGGAATTTTTCAATAAGAGACCGGATATGAAGAACTAATTCATCGGCTTCTTCATCGAGAATATCTTCAGCAATCAGATCACCTTCTTCCGCAGCTTCAATTACAATTTTTGCTACTGAAGCAACATCGAGTTTTTCATTGTAAACTTTATTGATAATCGCATTTGCGGAACCTGAATTCATTTTTGAATTCAATAATTCTGAAATCAAAGTTTCTTCACCTCTGCCGTCAGATGATTTTGAAACGGCGTTCAATGCTTTCCTGCCGATTGAGTAACCGCTTCCTTCATCACCTATCAATCTGCCGAATCCACCAACACGATGAATTACACCTTTCTCATCTTTGCCAAAAAGAATTGAACCTGTACCAGCAATTAAAATACATCCGGCAGAATCAGGAAATGCGCCTTCGAGTGCGATGTGTGCATCGCTTATAACTTTTACACCTTTGAAATGAATTCCTTCTTCATCCGCAAAATCTTTAAATCCTTTTTCGAGAAGCTTCGCATCCTCATCACGACCAGCACCGGCAACACCAATCACAATTTGTTTTACATCCGAAAAATCTCCTTCAAGCGCAAAAATATTTTCTTCAATTAAAGCAAAAATATTTCTGACAGTTTCCTCAACTCCGATGATGAGGAAGTTGGATGGTTTGCCAGATGACTGTTGTATAATTTTCCCTGACAGGTCTGCAATTGCACAGTCCGTCTTTGTTCCGCCGCCGTCTATTCCGATTAAGTATTTCATAATTTAAAAGCTTGTATTCTGAATGTAAAAATAAAGAAAAAGCGGAATAGCTTAAACAAGATTTATATAATTGAGATTTCTGAAAAATTACTCTATTGTCATTCTGAACAAAGTGAAGAGTCTCTTTTCAAAACAAATTTAAGATATTTCGCTTCGCTCAATATGACAATTATTAGTTATTCAGAAGTCTCATTATTGATATCGAAAGATAAAGGAATAGAGTTTTTTCAAACTTACTTGGTGACCGGCAACTAAAATTTATTCGCGAGACGTTGCTTCTGATCTTATTTTGACTAAATTTTAGAAAGCAAAAAGGAAAAGTTCTGATGAGAATAACAATTGAATCTGAATATCTTCCGAACTCACTAAGTAATTGCGAATCTTCAGGGAGAAAACATATTAGACCATTCCACAGTGATGTGCGGATTGACACCAGTCATATAATATTTTCAGACTTAAATGAGTGAGTTATAGAGATGAAAAATCTTTTACTTGTCATCATACTTATAATAATCACCGGCATTAAACTTTTTTCCCAATGGTCAACTGATCCCAACAATAATTTGATAGTTGGTTACGGATTAGACCCGCACATTTGCAGCGATAGCGCTGGCGGATGTTATATAACTTATGATTACCACAGTACAGCTTATCCGCGTTGGCTTGCAATTGAAAAATTGGATTTGTATGGCTACAAACCCTGGGGTATAAATAAGCGAATACTAGGAGAATCTCCAGAACAATCAGGTGCAGAAATAATTGAAGACGGTGAAGGTGGAGTAATTGTGAGTTACATCGACCGTTACGAAAATCTTCCTTACTGGACACAGAGAGTGAGAGTGCAAAAAATTGACAGCAATGGTAACTTTTTGTGGGAACCAACAGGAGTTAAGGTAACACTTGATGAAATTAATCAAAGTTCACAAAAAATTGTAAATGACGGTGAAGGAGGAGCAGTTGTAATATGGGTAAATACACAAGCAAAATATAAAGTTAACAGAATAAGCAGCGATGGACAAAGAATATGGGGAGACAGTGGAGTTGTAGCTGGGATAAATGGATGGTATGATCCTGCACTGCTAGCTAGAACTACAGCTAACAAGTACGTTGTAAGTGCTGAGAGAAACAAAATTAAATACTTTGATGAAAATGGAAGTGCATTTTACAATGATAGTTTAGATTTTTGGTTATTTAATATAATTTCAGACGGAGTGGGTGGAATAATAGTAAGCGGCAAAGTTTGGAATGGTATGATTCCAAAACTTGTAGCACAAAGAAAAGACTCACTTGGTAATAACCTCTGGCAGGAACCTTATGTTGAAGTTGCTGATAGTCTTTATATAAACACATCATTAAGCATAAAGCAAAATAAAAATAATATTTACTGTGGCTGGACGGGGAAAAGAAACGGTATCGATAAAGTGGCTCAGTTTCAGGTATTGAGGTTGGACGGAAGCATGCTCTTTCCTGATGAAAGTATTCAAGTTGGTATTCCACCTTTAAACGGTACGATTGTTCAACCTTTAGAAGAAAACAGAACAGCATTTATTTATTATAGTTCTGATTTTTTACCTGACTCATTATTAGTTCAATCTTATGATACACTAGGTAACAAATTATGGAATGAAGAAGGAATTCTCATTGCACATCCACCTATTGAATATCAGTCATATACAACAGACGGTAATGGTGGATTTATTATAGGAGGAGTAATAAGCAACTTTACGGTTGTAGCACAACAAGTTAATAAATTTGGAAACTTGGGAGAAATCATTACTTCAATGCATCAAGAATGTCAAGAAATATTTCCAACAGAAATGATTCTATACCAAAACTATCCCAATCCATTTAATTCAAGTACGGTTATAAGTTATTCAATTACATTTGAGGAAAATATTTCTATAAAAATTTATAATTCTTTAGGAGAACTAATTAAAACAATTACAAATGGGTTAGTAAGATCAGGAATTCACACAGTAAATTTATCATCTGACGATTTACCATCAGGCGTTTATATCTATAAATTACAAACGGAAACTAAATTCTTAACTAAAAAATTATTAATCATTAAGTGAAAGGGATTCACTGTGAAAAATTTGTTTAAAATATTGTTATGTGTTTTAATTCTATTCACAGAAATAGAAATTAAATCGGCACCATTCGACACAGGAATGATCACACTCACTCAGCCCAACGATGTTACCTTTATTGGGCAGATTTGGGGTGATGAATTTATTTACTGGATGGAAACGGAAGATGGTTACCGTTTTATTGAAACTTATAGCGGTTGGTATTATTACGCAGCATTAGATCAAAACGGTGAATATGCACCAACAAATTATAAAGTCGGAATAGATTCACCTCCTGCATCATCTTACAAACTTGAAAGATCTCAAGCGAGAATAAATGAAATAGTTGAACAGATTGAACAATTCAATGAACAAATTGAAATTAATAGGCAATGGTTTGCACAGAAGCAAGCAGAAGCACAAGGGCAGCCTGTTACTTTAAAAGTAGGTGTTATTTTAATTGGATTCACAGATACTTTGCATTATCAAGGTGGAAACAGACCAAACGGCTACCTGACAGCAGATTTTGATAGTTTGATGTTCTCTTACAATTATTGGATTGGTTCTGGCGTTAATAGTCCTCATCCCGAGGAAGAAGAAGTATTTGGTAGTTTCAGAGATTACTGGCATCAAATATCAAAAGGTAAATTAAGAATAGAAGGACGTGTAGCAAATCCAACAGACCAGAACGGTGTACCCAAATGGTTAAGAGCAAACTATAATAAACAACATTATTATGATTCGGGTAATTGGCAGGAACTATCAAACGAAGCAATTACTAAAGCGTTAGATTCAATGTATATTGATACAACAAATACTAACTCACCTAACTACTTTGATAAATTAGTAATTGTTTATGCGGGTGTAGTAAGATTTCATGGTGCTTTACTTGTAAACGGTCATCGTCTAGGGGGAAAATATATTTTGCTTGCCGAACGTAGTTCAAAAAAATTACATCACAGCCCAGATTGGTCATTTACTCATATAGGAATTTATGCTCATGAATTTGGGCATAATTTAGGAATAAACGATGAATATTCTGGCTATTATGAATACACAGATATACTAAATTACTGCTTAATGGGACATGGGATTTATAACGGTCCTCTTGAAAAAGGAGAATGCCCAGCTACACTATCACCTTATCATAGATTAAACAAAAATTGGGTGAGTGCAATTCCTATTGAGAATGATACAATTGATTTTATTGTTGAATATGACTATGATAATCCCAAACTATACAGAATCGATCCCATCAATGCTACTAACGGTGAACATTACATAATAGAATCAAGAAATAGGGAAGGATTCGATTTATATACCCCATCGGATCCCGCAGACACAGTTGATCAACCTGGAAGATTATTAGTCTGGCATCACGATATTGATCCATATCCATTTGATGAAGACAAGGATCGTATAATGGTTAAGCCTGCTGATAATGAACTTGAGGATGATTCTAAATTAACAGACTTCTTTCCAAGACAAATTAATCCAAATAGCCAGGATTTAACCGATATTACAATACCATCTTCAACTCTTGGTAGAATAGGCTCTAACTTCTCAAATGAAAGACCTGCTCATTTTTCTTTATCTGGAATTCAAAAATTATCAAATGGAAACACTCTAATTGATGAAGTAATATTAGATAATAATTTATCATCAGATACAATTACAGTAGTGAGAAACTATCAAAGCGGATGGCGTTTTGCAAGTGTTCCGGTCGTAATTTCTGATTATTCTGTTCAATCAGTTTTCCCTACTGCAGATACCAATAGCGTTTATAAATATTTATTCGGTTACATTAAAGTTAACACATTAGAAAATGGTCTTGGTTATTGGGTAAAATTCTTGTCATCAGCACAGAAATCTTTTTTTGGTTGGCCATTAAACTATCTTGACATAATAGTGTTTCCGGGCTGGAATATTACAGGCACTCTCTCGAGCAATTTCCTGATATCAAATATTTGCACAGAGCCCGAAAATATAATCGACTATATATATGGATATGAGAACGGATATGTTCTTATGACCAAAGACAGTTCTTTTATTCCTGGAAAGGGTTATTGGGTTAAAACTAAAAACTTAACTAGCACAGGTCATTTAATCTTGAATAAGTATGGTGATCCTTGCTGGATGCCCAAGATTACTTCTTCTTTCGACTTAGATTTATCCAAAATGGATAAATTTATTGTTACAGACTCTACAGGATACTCGCAAACTCTTTATGTCTCGAACACTGATGTTGATACTTTGATGTTGAATCTAAACTTAGATCTTCCACCTATATTCTCGGAAATAGATTTTGATTCGAGATTTGAATACAACGAGTATGTAAAAAAAGTTTCTGCCGATAGTGGTTCAATAGATTTAAATATCCTGGTTCATACAAATTCATATCCGGTAAGTCTAGTATGGGAATTAAATCCGGAGAATGGTATTAATTATTCATTCATAAATGATAGTGGGACGGGAAAAATTTCAGCTTCTCTTAACGAATTAAGCCAATTAACTTTTTATAATCTAAATGATAATATGATTAAACTATCGGCAATGGCAACTGATAGAAATGGTTTATCAAATACTCCTCTAAAGTTTGACTTATATCAAAATTATCCTAATCCATTTAATCCTGTTACAATAATAAAGTATGATATTGTTAAAGTGCAGGATGTGAAAGTTACAATTTATGATATTCTTGGGCGAGAAGTGAAAACATTGGTAAATGAACAACAGCAACCAGGGAGTTATACAATAAAGTGGGATGCATCAAATGTATCAAGCGGTGTATATTTTTATCAGCTTAAATCGAAAGACTATATTAATACAAAGAAAATGATATTGTTGAAGTAAGGAGGTGTAAGATGAAATACTTAATCTTAGTTTTAAGTTTAATTTTCTATAGCTATTCAAATTGTCAAACTCAAATTCCTGATTTGGTTATCCCTATTCAATTTACCTTCCAGCTTGGAGGTGGGCCTATAAATATGCAGGTAGGTTTGGATTCTACAGCAACCAATTGTCTTGATCCTCAAATTGGAGAATCAGAATTACCGCCAATACCGCCACCAGGCTGGGAAGCTTTGATTGAATTACCATATCCTGAATGTCAAAACAGCTTTGGTTCTCCAATAGCAGTTCACAAAGATTTTAGATTTGGTGAACTGCCTTTTACCGGTACAAAAACCCATAAATTTTGGTTTCGGCAGGAACTTGGTGTAACCATTCATTGGAATTTACCAAGCGGAGTAACCGGATTGTTAGAGGATGTATTAACCGGTGGTAATATTATAAATTATCCTATGGCTGGGCAGGATACTTTTTATGTGTCGTATAATTTTATCAATGAAATAAATATGATATTGAATTATGATAACGTTATACCGGTTGAGTTTGATTTGTTCACAGCTTCAGTATTACAAAATGAAAAAGAAGTTCGGCTTAATTGGACAACAGCAACTGAAACAAATAACTCAGGCTTTGAGATTCTTCGCATTGCTCAGAATGAAAATGTGTGGGGAACAATTGGTTTTGTTCCGGGATTTGGAACTACAACAGAGCCAAAATCATATTCTTTTACTGATGAGAATATTACAGCCGGAAATTATAAATACCGGCTTAAGCAAATTGACTTTGATGGAACATTCAAATATTCAAATGAAATAGAAGTCACAGTAGATTTTACTCCGAAAGAATTGGTGCTTTACCAGAATTACCCAAATCCGTTCAATCCTATTACTATAATTCGTTTCGAGATTCCGAGTCAAACCCGAAATGTCAATGTGTTTGTAACGTTAAAAGTTTACGATGTACTTGGCAATGAAGTTGCAATATTAGTTAATGAAGAAAAACAACTCGGTGCATATGAAGTTGAATTTAATGGTTCTCAACTATCAAGCGGAATTTATTACTACACTTTAACCTCCGGTAATTTTTCATCAACAAAAAAACTTATCTTGTTCAAGTAGTTCATATTAAGCCCCGTTGAATCAACGGGGCTATTCTTCCATAAATCCGTTGGTGCTTTCCTTTCCTCAATTCATTATATTCACATGCCAAAAGATAAAAAGTTGAATTAAGACAATGAACAAATTAGAACAATATTTCGCTCCATTCAGAGAAAATATTGTAGGTTATAATAAAACATTCACTTCGCCTTATGGTGAAAAGAGAATTATTTATGCCGACTGGATAGCTAGCGGACGTTTATACAAACCAATCGAAGAAAAAATAAGTGAAGTATTCGGACCACTCGTCGGCAATACTCACTCAGAAGCAAGTGAAACCGGCACATCAATGACTCACTCATATCACGAAGCTCACGAGATAATTAAAAAACATTGCAATGCTTCAAAAGATGATGTGATAATTACAACCGGTTCGGGAATGACAGGAGTTATCTGCAAGTTCCAAAGATTACTTGGTCTAAAAATTCCAGAGCAATTGCATGACTATCTGAAACTTCCTGAAGAACTTCGACCGATTGTTTTTGTAACACACATAGAACATCATTCAAATCAAACTACCTGGCTTGAAACAATTGCAGATGTAATTGTTATTTCTCCAACAGATGAAGGTTTGGTTGATGAGAACGATCTCGAAAGATTATTAGTCAAATATAAAAATCGTCAATTAAAAATCGGTGCATTCTCTGCTTGCTCAAATGTTACAGGAATTGAACTGCCTGTTCACAAGCTTGCAAAGATTGTTCACAAACACGGCGGATATTGTTTTGTTGATTTTGCTTGCTCAGCGCCCTATGTAAAAATTGATATGCATCCACCTGATCCATCAGAAAAACTTGATGCAATTTATTTTTCACCTCATAAATTTCTTGGTGGACCTGGGTCCTCTGGAGTTTTAATTTTTGATTCCCAGCTTTATAAAAATAAAGTTCCGGATCAGCCCGGCGGTGGAACAGTTGACTGGACAAATCCGTGGGGTCAGCATAAATTTGTTTCCAATATTGAATTACGAGAAGATGGTGGAACTCCGGCTTTTCTTCAGGCAATTAAAGCTGCACTTTGTATAAAGTTGAAAGAAGAAATGTCAGTTGATAAAATGAGAAAGAGGGAAGAAGAATTAATTGATATTGCATTTGAAGAGATGAGTAAAATCCCCGGTTTACACATTCTTGCTCAACATATCAAACATCGGCTTGGTGCAATTTCATTATATGTGGACGATATTCATTACAACCTTATTGTCAGATTATTGAATGACCGTTATGGAATTCAAACTCGAGGGGGTTGTTCCTGTGCAGGAACTTACGGACATTATCTTCTCCACGTTGATCCACAAAGATCAAAAAGAATAACAGATAAAATTGATTCAGGTGATCTTTCAGAAAAACCCGGATGGGTGAGGATGTCAATTCATCCAACAATGACAAACGATGAATTGTATATTATTACGAATGCCATAAAAGAAATTGTAGAAAATATTGACAAATGGCAAAAAGATTATACGTATGACATTCACAAAAATGAATACTTCCACAATTCGTCAAACGGAGAAAATAAAAAAAGAGTTAAAAGCTGGTTCGATCTTTCACAAAAAGAATCTGTTGAGATAGACTGAAGCTTTCCTAAAATATGAATGGGCTAAAGCTCTGTCATTTTAGCTTAATTTCTTTCTCCCTGACCTGCCCGTCTAACCTCGGTGAGCCAGGTGGAAAGGTCGGGGCTAATTGCCACGTCCTTCAGGACGTGGATTATTTGATAAAAACAGAAATGTATCGGCTTTAGCCAAATGCTCAACATCTCAAAGTTGTATTTCTTCATTTTAAAATTATATTATTTATTGTATGTTGAAAATAAATTTGGAGTTTATCATTAATAATTTTTATGAGAGAAATAAATTAGGTTTTGTTTATGCTGAATCATTCAGCGCTTAATTTAGAAAGGAGAAAATTTAAATGGCAATCGGAGTTTACGAAAAAAGCAAACGATATATAGAATCCAACACACAAAAACCGGATCAGCAAAAACACAAAAAAGGTGTTTATCCGTGTATTACTATCTCTCGTCAGACGGGTGCAGGTTCAAAAGTGGTTTGCGAAAAGTTGATAGAAATAATGGATAATTATTCAGAGTTTGAAGGTGTGAAGTGGGCGTACTTTGATCAAAATCTTATTGAAAGAGTTCTTGAGGATCACCATCTTCCGCAACAAATTTCAGAATATATGAAAGAAGAAAAGTTTAAGAATATTGATTCGGTGGTTTATGAGATGCTTGGATTGAAACCATCTGAATGGACAATCGTACACAAAACAACTGAAACTATTTTGCAGCTTGCGCGAATGGGTAATGTTGTGATTGTTGGAAGAGGCGCTCCATTCATCACCGCAAAATTAAAAAATGCATTTCATGTCAGACTTATTGCTTCACTTGAGAAAAGAGTTGAGCATATAAAAACATTAATGAACCTGAATGAAAAAGAAGCATTAGCTCATATTAAAAAGGAAGATGAAGATAGAAAGAAATATCTGAAATCTTATTTCCATGTAGATGTTGACGATCCGTTGCTCTATCATCTGACAATCAATACAGAATTATTAACTCACGATGCTGCTGCTCATTTAATTGCGGAAGCTGTTGTGCAAAAATTCCCGGATTTGTTCCCACAGTTTGCACATTGAAGAGGTTTAAAGATGACATCTTTTTAATAAGATGTCATCTTTAAAAGTCACTTAAACTCTTCAATTATTTTTTTTATTTCTTCTTCTGAAATTCCGCTTCCATAAATAACTGGTTTTACAGTCACAGTTTTCTCTTCAATTGGTTTTTCTTTTTCAGAGTAAGTGTAAACATCTTTTAAAGGAAGATTACCCGCACGTTCGCGTAATCGCTCTTCGATCTCTTTAATAAACCAGTCCTTTCCACCTTTGTATTTCTGAACTTCGAACTTATCTACACTTTTTCCTTTATTGATTGGATTAGTTTCAAAAGCAAGCGATTTAATATTCAGAAGATGTTTTGCACTAACATTATCTGAAATAATTGAACCACCCCAGGTTCCAGGTCCGAGTGTCATTGAAGGTTCAAGTGCTGTTGTATAACCAACCGCACCGATTGATGCAACTGTATTGACCAGAATTCTGAATGCCGGTTTCTCGAGTGCAAATTTCATTATTATCGGTTCATCATTGGAATGGATTACAAGTGTATGTCCGATTCCACCAAACTGCAGAAGATCAATACAACGATGACAACCTTCAAGCCAGCCGTCGACAACATAAAAAGATAATATTGGCGAAAGTTTTTCTATGGACAGCGGTTCTTTCTTACCAACTTCATAACAAGTTGCGATTAATACTTGTGTGTTCTCAGGAACTTCAAACCCGGCATACTTGGCAATAAACTTGGCAGGCTTTCCAACTATTTCAGGATTTATTCTAAGATTGGATTGAACGGCTTTTGTAAGTTTTTCTTTTTCTTCAGCATTAACAAAATAGCAGTCTTGTGCAATTGCTTCTTCAATAACTTTTTCTTTTAACGGAAGATCAACAATCATTGATTGTTCGGATGAACACAAAGTTCCGTTGTCGAAAGTTGTTCCGTAAACAATATCGGCAACAGCTTTTCGATAATCAGCAGTTCGTTCAATGAATGCTGGAACATTGCCAGGTCCGACTCCGTACGCAGGTTTGCCTGAACTATAAGCTGATTTTACCATCTGAGAACTTCCGGTTGCAAGAATAACAGCAATATTTTTGTCGTGCATCAATGCATCTGTTCCTTCAATCGTCGGCTCACTCATACATTGTATCAATCCTTTTGGCGCACCGGCTTTTTCAGCAGCATCAGATAAAATCTTTAACGCTTCAATCGTACACTTTGCAGTTTTGGGATGTGGACTTGCAACGATTGCATTTCTGCTCTTCAAAGAAATCAATGCTTTGAACACTGCAGTTGAAGTTGGATTAGTTGAAGGAACAAGTGCACACACAACTCCCATTGGTTCTGCAATTTTCAAAACTTTTCCGCTTGCTTCTTCAGCAACTATACCGACTGTTTTTAAATTCTTTATCGACTCATAAACATTCTTTGTTGCAAATTGATTTTTGATAATCTTGTCTTCAATTTTTCCAAAACCGCTTTCATCGCAAGCCATCTTTGCAAGTTTTTCCGATGCAGAATAACCAGCTTCCGCCATCGCCTTTACAATTTTATCAACTTGCTGTTGTGAGAAGTGTTTGTATTCAAGCTGCGCTTCTTTTGCTTTTGCTGCTAAGCTGCGAGCTTCCTGGATTGAAAGTAAATCTTTGTCAAGTATCATTTTATTCCTTGTGAATGGTCAGGGCAAATATATCTAAGCGATTGAACAGATTCAATTTTATCGAAGTTGTTATAGAACGAATATAGTTATTAGTTGGTGGTTTATTGGTTTTAGGTAATTGGTTTTCGGGAGATTAGATTATTCATCAACTCAGAGAACTAATTGACTACAACCGGTAACGAACAAACCAGAACTGTCAACTTACAACCATTAACTAGGATTATTATAAAGTATTCCTCAGCTTTGTCAATCCTGTTTTACTAACGGGAAGCTGTTTACTGTTCTTCAGAATAATTTGGTAGGATTCTTTTCCGGTTTGTTCAAGGTGCTGGATAAAATCAACATTGATGATATATGAACGATGAATTCTTATAAAATTATTTTCATTAAGATGATTTTCAAAATATTTCATTGTTTTTTGTTTGAGGAATCTTCCCTGGTCACAGTTAATCATTACATAATCATCCTGGGCTTCAATCCATTTTATTGTTTCAACGGGAATAATAGAAATTTTTGAACCTTCTTTAATAACAACTCTTTCAAGATACTCTATCTTTTCATCTTTATAATCGATAATATTTTTAATTACAGTATCGTGTTCAAATTTATCCTGCAGAAAATTTAAAGATTTTTTTAGTGCATCATTAAAACGTTCTTCAGAAAAAGGTTTCAACAAGTAATCAGCAGCACTTACTTCAAATGCTTTGATTGCATAATGATCGAAAGCAGTTGTGAAAATTATTACAGGAGGTTCTTCGAGAAGTTCAAGCATTTCAAAGCCGCTAATTTTTGGCATTTGAATATCGAGGAAAATTATGTCCGGTTTTAGCTCATTGATTTTTTTTATTGCATCAAATCCATTTGAACATTCTGCAACAATCTCAACTTCGGGATGATTTTTCAGATAGCCTTTTGTTATTTCACGGGCTAACTTTTCATCATCGATTATGATGGCTGTGATTTTACTTTTTGGCATAATTTGTATGAGTTTTATTTTGTGACTATTCGTTAAATTAGTGGCTGATGCGGTTGCCACGAATTACACTAATTAACACAAATTATAATACCAATCTTTGAAATTTTAGAGAATCTTCTCCGAAATTTACGATGATACCTAGTTTATTTTTGGATGCACTTAAGTAATTTAATGTTTGCTTAGTGAATCCTTCTATAATTCCGCTCACTGCTTTTACTTTTAAAATTATTTTATCGTAAACTACAAAATCTGCATGATATTTGTGAGGTAAGATTATCTCTTTGTATGGTATAGAATATTCTTTTTCTCTTTCGTATGGAATAATGTTTTTCTTAAATTCAAATTCAATTGCATCCTTATAAATTATTTCTAAAAATCCCCGACCAAGAGTTCTATGTACTTCCATACAAATTCCAATAATTTTATAAAATTCATCTTTATATATCAATTCAGCCATAGTTTATTTTTTTAGTGAAAATTAGTGAGATTCGTGGCTATGGTTTGGTTTCTAATTATTACGAATATCTTCCTCAATTGGTATAAATAAAGTCACACTAAAAATACCTTTTTCTTTTTTTACTTCCATCAAGTCATTTCGTTTATAAATAAGATTTAATCTGTCGTTTATATTTTTAAGTCCCACGCCCGTACCTTTTCTTGATTTGGTTGATTCATCAAAATTATTGATCAACTGGATTTTTAAATATCCTTCATCTCCGGATGATTTCATTCGGACAAAACTACACTTTAAAGTTAGTAATACTTTATCAAAAGTTTCATAAACAGCGTGCTTGATTACATTCTCAAATAACGGTTGAAGAATCATATTCGGTATTTCAATTTTGCTGCACTCATCATTTAACTCTTCCCTGTAATCAAACTTATCTTCAAAGCGAATCTTTTCGATATCAAGATAAAGACGAATATTTTTTAATTCCTCACTTAACTTATTTTTCTCTCTTTCGTTTGTAGCCAGTATATACCTGAGAAAATCAGCAAGCTTTATTATCATCTCTTTTGCTTTTTTTGGATCGATTTCTGTTAAAGCACTCATTGAATTCATACTGTTGAAAATAAAATGAGGATTGATTTGAAACTTCAGTGATCTTAATTCTGCCTGTGTTACCAGATTTTTTAATTCTGATTCTTTAAGGGATCTTTCCTGCAGTTCAGAATAATATGAAACTAGATAGTAAAAAGAAACTACGATTGCATAAAGAAGAAACCCACCGAGAAATCGCCAAAGAATAGTTTTGTAAAAATAGTTTTCGTATCTATCACCGAACCCAATTATCGGAACCATTAACACATAGATAAACAGCACCCATAAACCCGAAGAAATAATCGCACTGATGGTATGACTAATAAAAATTTTAAATAGATGATTTTGCTCAATCGAAATATATTTTGCGGGATAATGCCAGATGATTGTTAACCCGGATAGCAATATGGCAGAAACAAGACTTTCTACAACAGATGCATACAGATCAAGTTTCAGCCCGAAAAACAAAATCAGAAAACTGATAACCGCGAAAGAAACGGAATACAGCAGAAGAATTATTATGTTACTGAAATTCCGGAGAATGGGATTGTCTTGCATCAGTCAGACAGCTTACAAATAAGTTTTAACTTCGCCGCCGCCAAACATCGCCAAACCTTTGATATGCAAGGTTCTGGTTTGATCAATTACAATACTTGGATTCCTGACTGCTTTGTTTGAAAATCCACCCAGTATTGAAGTTACATTTATTACTACGTCCCATTCTTTGGGCAGAATTATCGTTGTCCCTCCAAAAATGCAAAGCACATCGAGAACATTATCACCTTCAGCAAGCTGACAATTGATAAGATTAATTTCAGAGCCGCCAAAAACAGCAGTGATGTTTCCTCCCTGAAAATTACCTGATGAAATTATCTTGGTCCCACCACCGAAAATTGATACATCATCAATTTTATCTTTGTTCACATTAAAAGTACCCGACTCACTTCCTGTTTCGGAATCAATTTTTCTTTTTCTAAGTATCATGTAAATGCCAAGAATGATAAAGAAAATCGGAAGAATGATTCCGCCATCGTAATCAACTTCCGGGAAGATTTTTGGTATGAGGAAAAGAAAACCTATTCCTGTTAAAATTCCACCAAGAAATTTTTTCTCAGTATTTACTAGCACGAACAAACCGATCACAAACATTATGAACGACCAGGAAAAAATAACATGAGCAATTCTGAAATGAAGAATGTTCATTGTGTTGAGAAGAAATATCCCACCAAGAAATATTAATATTCCTCCAAGTAAAACCCTTTTATCCAAAGATCTTTTATTTTCAGACATTTTTTGCTCCTTTAATTAAATCTCTGCCAAAACGTATGCAAAATAAACAATGTATGAAAGAAAAAATCGGTGAGTTGTGGAAAAAGCTCGGTGAAAGGGGTTTGAAAACAGTATGGTTGTATGAATGTATGATTTAATAATTCCATACAGTCATACAAATAATAGTTTAAATTCGTTCTGCTTCCGCTTCAATGAAATGAGCTTCTTTTACTTTTTCAAGAGCTTGTTCGAGATCAGAGATAAGGTCATCGACATTTTCGATGCCTACTGATAGTCTAACTAATCCATCTGAAATTCCTCCAGCCAATCTTGCTTCTTTTCCCATTGAGAAGTGAGTCATACTTGCCGGATGTTGAATTAATGTTTCAACACCACCAAGACTTACGGCAAGCTGACAAAGATGAAGTGAGTTCATAAGAATTTTTCCTGCTTCAATTCCACCATTGACTTCAAAAGTTATCATTCCACCTGAACCTTTGTGTTGCTTTAGCCCAACTACATATTGTGGATGATTTTTTAAACCGGGATAAGTGATGCTTTTAACCATTGGATGTTTCTCAAGCCATTCGGCAATCTTCTGTGCGCTTTCACAATGACGCTGCATTCTTAACCCAAGTGTTTTCAATCCGCGGTGTACCAGAAAAGAGTTGAACGGATCAATTACACCCCCGAGTTGGTTGAGAGTTTTTCTGAAATGTTTATAAGTCTCTTCATCTTTTACGACAATAATTCCTCCGACAACATCAGCGTGTCCATTTAAAAATTTAGTCAGACTGTGCATAACTACATCAGCACCAAGCAGCAAAGGATTTTGAAGTGCAGGACTCATGAATGTGTTATCGACAACAACTTTTGCTTTAATCTTGTGAGCTATTTTTGAAATTTCTTCTATATCAGAGATGCACAAAGTTGGATTACCGGGTGTTTCGAGATAAACAACTTTTGTGTTTGGCTTGATTGCATCTTTAACATTTTCAATCTCCGAAGTGTCAACAAACGTAGTATCAACTCCAAATTTTTTCATTACAGTATTCAATAAAGTAGTTGTTGGTCCGTAAACTGCGGCAGAACAAACAACGTGATCACCAGTTGAAAGCAGTGAAGCAAAAATCGTATGAACCGCAGCCATTCCACTTCCGCAGCCGAGAGCTTTATGTCCACCTTCGAGTTCTGCAATAGCATTTTCCATCGCTTCAATTGTTGGGTTGAGCATTCTTGTATAGATATATCCTTTTTCTTCACCAGAAAAAAGTGAAGCACCATGTTGAGCAGATTTAAATTTGAATGTTGATGTCTGGTAAATTGGCGGAACTACTGAACCGTATTCATATTCATCAATTCCTGAGTGTACACATTTTGTTTGGAAGTCGAGTTTGGAATGGTCTTTCATAACTGATTTGATCCCATTTTTATGTAGTAAATTTTAAAACAATAAATAATCCGCTACAAAGTTACAGATTTTATGGAAGAATTTGCGAGGGGATGTAATATTGAAATTCAAATTCACTGCAAAATCTTTATATTTCTCTCCAATATTTTGAAATTCATTCTGTAAGCAAATCATTTGAGTAAAGAAAAAGTATTAGTTACATCAGCTCTTCCGTATGCAAACGGACCGATTCATCTTGGACATCTCAGCGGTGCATATCTTCCGGCGGATATTTATGTTCGCTATAAAAGATTAAACGGCGACGATGTTTTATACATTTGTGGTTCGGATGAACATGGCGTTCCAATAACGATCACAGCGGATAAAGAAAAAGTTTCTCCTCAGGTAATTATTGATCGTTACCACGAATCAAATAAAAAAGCTTTTAAGCGATTCGGGATGAGTTTTGATAATTACTCAAGAACAAGTCTTCCAATTCATCACGAAACTGCAAAAGAATTTTTCCTCGAATTTTATAATCGCGGACTTTTCATTGAGAAGAAATCTAATCAGTTCTATGATGAAAAAGCTAAAATGTTTTTGCCTGACAGATATGTTGAAGGAACTTGCCCCCGATGTGGAAATGAACAGGCACGAAGTGATGAATGTGAAAACTGCGGTTCACTTTATGATCCATCTGAATTGATTAATCCGAAAAGCAAAGTAACCGGTGAAACTCCGGTTCTGAAAGAAACCACTCACTATTATTTTCCGCTTGGAAAATATCAGCCAGCATTAGAAAATTATGTTAATGCGATGAATGAAAAATATGGCTGGAAAGAAAATGTTCTTCAATATTGTCGCGGTTGGTTTAAAGAAGGATTAAAGGATAGAGCAATAACGCGTGATCTTGATTGGGGAGTTAAAGTTCCAGTTGATAGTGCTGCCGGAAAAGTAATTTATGTTTGGTTCGAAGCTGTGCTTGGATACATTTCATCAACAAAAGAATATTCGCAATTAAAAAATCAGCCCGATCTCTGGAAAAAATACTGGCAGGATATAAAAACAAAATACATTGCGTTTATTGGAAAAGATAATGTTGTATTTCATACAATAATTTTCCCGGCAATTCTTATGGCATGGAATGAAGGGAAGAACGAAAAATATTGTCTTCCGCAGAATGTTCCTGCAAATGAATTCCTGAATTTTGAAGGGAAAAAATTTTCCAAGAGTCGTGGATGGGGAATTGATGTTGATGAATTTCTGAATATTTTTCCAACAGATCCATTGCGGTATACACTCGCAGCGAATCTTCCTGAGAATAAAGACACGGATTTTTATTGGAAGGAATTTCAGTTAAGAAACAACAGCGAACTTGCAGATATACTTGGTAATTTTATCAACCGGACATTTACATTTGTCCACAAGCATTTTGATGGAAAAGTTCCGGCAAAAGGGAAGCCGGAAAAAATTGATATTGATATGCTTAACGAAATATCTGAGTACCCTGGAAGAATTGCCGAACTATTTGAAAGGTATAAAATAAAAGATGGCGTAAATGAAATGATGAATCTCGCCCGGGATGGAAATAAATATTTTAATGACTCTGAACCCTGGGTAACCATCAAATCAAATAAGGAGAAGTGTGGAACAACATTGAACATTTGTCTTCAGGCAATTTATACACTTGCGGAATTGTTCTATCCTGTTTTACCTTTCTCTTCAGAAAAATTATTTAAAATGTTAAACGCTAAACCTGTTGATTGGAGAGAAAGCGGAAAATCTTTATTGAAAGAAGGACATCAAATCAACAATGCAGAAATATTATTTCCTAAAATAGAGGATGAAGTGATAGAAGAACAAATATCAAAACTTGGTCATACAGAAACACGAGCTGATAAGAAACCAGATGAATTAATTTCATACGACGACTTTATGAAAACAAAATTGAAAGTTGCTGAAGTTTTATCGGCTGAAAAAATTACAAAGAGTAAGAAGTTGATGAAGATAAAAGTGATGCTTGACGATGGAGAAAGACAATTAGTTGCAGGTATTGCTGAACACTATAACCCGGAAGATTTGATCGGTAAAAAGGTTGTTGTCGTTGCAAATCTTCAACCGGCAAAATTGATGGGTGAAGAATCCCGTGGTATGATTTTAGCCGTTGATAAAGAACCGAATGGACTGCAAGTTTTAATTGTTGATGATTCTGTTAAAATTGGAACAAGAGTTAAATAATTTTTCAAATAATATTTAAAGGTATAAAATGAAGTATCTGGTAATGTCTTTTATTCTTTTTTCAGGGGCGATTTTAGCTCAATCTTCTGTTGAAAAATTCACACCGCAATTAAATACAGTTGTGGAAAACTCAAATCCAACTGAAGAGTTGTTGGTTTGGGTTTTCTTTTCTGACAAGGGGAATCAAACACAAAACTATTTTCTTGAACCATCCACAGTGGTTAGTGAAAAATCACTGAAGAGAAGAGCAAAAGTTTTTACTGCAGATAAAATTATTTCTCAAAGAGATCTGCCGATCAATCAAAGTTACGTTGATCAGCTTCTTGCATCGGGATTCGTTCTAAAACAAAAATCAAAATGGTTCAATGGAGTCAGCGGCTGGATAAAATCTTCTGAGCTTCCTCAAATAGCAAGCTTGTCATTCGTAAAACAATTGGATATTGTTTACCGGTTTCGGTCTGATAAATTCGAAGAAGAAATAATTAATGATTCGCCGGATGAATCAAACCAAAATTTATTAAAACCACAGGAAATTTATTCTTATAATTACGGTCAGTCATTAACCCAATTAAATATTATATCAGTTCCTCAGGTTCACGATTTAGGATATACCGGTACTGGCGTAACTATTTGTATGATGGATGCAGGTTTTGATTTATGGACAACACATCAGGTATTTAGTTCTATGAATGTAATAGCTACGTGGGATTTCGTTAATGGTGATGCGGATGTTGAAAATGGAAGTGATATGGGTAATGGCTCGCACGGTACATCAACGTTATCATTAATCGGTGGATTTTATGAAGGAGAACTTATCGGTCCTGCTTTCGATGCAGATTTTATACTTGCAAAAACCGAAAACACTGATACCGAAACTCCGATTGAAGAAGATAATTGGATAGCAGCAATGGAATGGGCAGATAGTATTGGTGTGGATATTACCTCAACTTCATTAGGTTACCTTGATTTCGATCCACCGTATCCGAGCTATACATGGGAAGATATGGATGGTAATACAGCTCGGATAACAAATGGAGCTGATTATGCAGTCAGCCTTGGAATTTTTGTTGTTAACTCCGCCGGTAATAGTGGTTATGATGTACATAATACGCTTGGCGCGCCAGCAGATGGCGATAGTGTAATTGCGATTGGAGCCGTTAACAGTGGTGGGACCAGAGCTGCATTTAGTAGTGTTGGACCAACAGTAGATGGCAGAATAAAACCTGATCTTATGGCAATGGGTTCTGCTAACTACACAGCTTGCAACGGCTCAAATAATTGTTACAGCAGTTGGGGAAGTGGAACTTCCTGGAGTTGTCCTATGGCTGCTGGTGCTGCAGCATTGTTATTGGAAGCAGATCCAAGTATGACTCCGATGCAGTTAGCTGAATTAATGAAAAACACTGCTTCACAAAGTGGCAGCCCGGATAATCTGATGGGTTGGGGAATTGTAAATACATACGCAGCACTTCAATCACTTCTCACAAATAACAACGAAACAAACCAGTTTCCGGAAAATTATTATTTGTTACAGAGTTATCCCAATCCATTCAATCCCACGACAAAAATCAGATTTGCAGTTCCTGAAAAATCAAATGTAAAACTTTATTTATATGATATTCTTGGGAATGAATTGTCGGTTCTTTTTAATGAAGAAGTTACTCCGGGCATTAAAGAAATTGAACTAAATGGTAATAATCTGGCAAGCGGAATTTATCTCGTTAAAATGTTGACTAACAATTACCAGAATACCATCAAAATATCACTTCTCAAATAAATTATCTCAGCCTGATCTTGCAACTAAAACAAGCAGGTCAGGCTGAATTTCCCTTGATTTTCAGGAACGCTATACCTAAAATTCCTCTCTCATTTTTCAGAAATTTTTAGGAGTAGGTACAAAATGTGGCGAAATTATTTTCTTATTTCATTTATCCTTATTCAATTATCTGTAGTAGTTGATATATCTGCACAGGTTGTCGCAGAATTTGGTAAATATGAAATTACTTTGGATGAATTCGAGCATGCTTACGCAAAAAATGTAGGCGGCTGGGAAAATGCAATCAATAAAGATTTGCAGGAATACAAAAACTTTTTAGATCTTTATGTTAAGTTCAAAATGAAACTCAGAGATGCTCAGGTAAGAGCTTACGATAAAGATGAGGATTTAATGAATGAACTTAAAGATTATCAGAAACAGGTTGGTGTATCATACATACTTGAAAAGAAAATAAATGAACCGGGCGTAAAACAACTTTACGATAGAAGAAAGGAAGAATTTAGAGTAAGTCATATTATGATTAGACCAGATTCATTAGGCGATGAAGCTGCCAGACTAAAAGCTCAGGCGATTTTAGACAGCATTAAGAGTGGTCAGAGTTTTGAAAATATGGCTATGAAATATTCCGATGATAAATTCTCAGGAGCTGCCGGAGGTGATATTTATTTTATAACAGCCGGATTGCTTCCTTATGAATTTGAAGATCCGATGTACACATTAAAAGCCGGTGAAATTTATCCTGATGTTGTAAAAACCAGATACGGTTATCACCTGATTAAAGTGACACAAAGACAACATCGGTTTCCTAAAATAAAAGCAAGTCATATACTTATTGGTTACCATAACAGTGAAGGACAAATCGATACGGCTTTTGCCAAACTTCGCGCTGATTCTGTTTTAGCTCAGCTAAATGCCGGAGCTTCTTTTGAGGAAATGGCATTAAAATATTCTGATGATCCTGGATCAAAAGAAAAAGGCGGCGACCTTGGCTACTTTGAAAGAAGAATGATGGTTAAGGAGTTTGATGAAGTCGCTTTTCAAATGGAAGTTGGTCAGATTTCAGATCTTGTTCAGACAAACTTCGGTTACCACATTATTAAACTTACCGACAAAATGGATACTCAACCCTACGAAGCTGAGTATGAAAATCTCAAGGGCATTTTCAATAAGCAAAGATATGCTCATGAACTAGAAGTACTTGTTGAATCTCTGAAACAAAAATATAATTTCAGTATTGATGAAGATAATTTACTTACATTTGTTGTTAACAGTGATTCATTAAGATTTGGAATGGTTCATCCAAAGTATGATGAACTTGCCAATGATGTTTTATTCTCTTATGCTGGTAAAAATGTTACTATTGGTAATTTTCTTGAAGCAGCAAGTCAGAATTCAAAAATAAGTGCCAAACCGATGGATGATGCTGCTGAAGTTACAAATGCTATCAATATTCTTGCAGAAAATTTACTGCTCGAAGAAGAAGCAATGAACCTTGATAAAGAAGACTCACAATTTGCTCAGCTTATGAACGATTACCGTGATGGTATCTTCATATTTAAAATTCAGGAAGATGAAGTCTGGAACAAAGTGAAAATTGATAGCGCTGATGTTCATAATTACTGGAGTACTAACAAAGAAAAATATTCCTGGCCGGAAAGAATAAGTTTTACGGAAATATATTCGACACAGGATTCAACGATTCAAAAATATTACAGCATGCTTAAAGACGGTGCTTCATTTGATACTCTTGCTGCACTTTATACCGAACGAGGTACAAAAAAGAAAGATAAAGGACAATATGATTTGCAGGCGGTTGACTATACAGATGTTTATAAAGAAGCAAATAAAATTGCAAATGCAGGAGATTATTCGCAGCCAACTGCATTCAGCGGTGGATTTGTAATGTTTAAATTGAATGACAGGCAACCAGCAAGAATTAAAACTTTCGAAGAAGCAAAAGCTGAAGTTTCCGGAGAATACCAGGAAATGATAAGTAAAAAACTGGAGAATGATTATTTGGTAAATCTGGAAAAGAGATACGAACCAAAATTATATTATGATAAACTTGAGAATGCATTTAAGCAGAAAGAAAATAATTAAAGGAATAACTCTCTTATTTGTATTTTTTCTTGCTTGCAATAAACCGGAAACGCCTGAAAATTATGTAGCGCGAGTTAATAACTCATATCTTTCAGAATCCGAACTTCAGGATATGGTTGACTCGCAATACGTTTCTGAAAAATATAAATCGGTAATAATTAAGAACTGGGTCCGGCTGGAAATTCTTTATCAGGAAGCTGTTAAGCAGGGCATTACAGATTCGAAGGATTTCAAAGTGTCAATTGAAAATTCTAAAAAAGAATTAGCATCTTCAATACTTCTTGAAAAATTTTCTAATTCAACACAACAAGTTGTAACACCGGAAGAACTGGAAAATTATTATGATGAAAATCAATCAAGTTTCCGGCTGCCTTTTAATTCTTATTTCTTAAACCGTGCAACTTTTACAGACAGAGAATCAGCTGTGATGTTTCGGACTGATGTAATTATGAATGGTTGGCAATCGGCTGCTGCAAAAATTAAAAAGAGTTCATCAATTGCAAGTTTAGATGAAGAAGACCTGGTTCCTGAACAGGATATTTATCCGACAAGGTTAATCGGAATTTTAGATGGGCTTTACCCACTGGAAATTAGCATTGTCATTCCTGACGACAAGAGCTATTATACAGTTGTACAGCTTTTGGATAAATATACGGCTCAATCGATTCCTCCGTTTCAGGCTGTAAAAAATGAAGTTGAAAGAAGATACAAATCTGCTTTAACCGAACTGGCACTGGAAAACTATATAAGCGATTTGTATTCATTAAATGAAGTTGAAATTAAATGATTAATATGATTAATATGATAACCAAAACTATAGCTGTCATTTGTTTTTATGCGGGATTTATATTTGCTCAAACAGGTGTTATAGATAAAATAGTTGCTGTGATTGATAATGAAATTATTCTTCAGAGTGAACTTGATTTTCAGGTAGCGATTTACGCATCCCAAAGAAGTCTTGATCCAAAATCTCCTGAACTTAAAAGACACATACTCAATACGATGATTGATGAAAAGCTGGTCTATGCGCAGGCAGAACTTGATTCTATTACTGTTACTGATGCTGAAGTATCGCAAAGAATCGAATATCAGATCAATGTTTTGAAACAGCAATACGGATCGGAAGCAAATATTGAAAAGATGTATGGGATGAGTCTTGATAAAATAAAAAGAGAATTGCGTGATGATGTTAGAAAAAATTTGATGGTTCAACGCTTGCGTGAAAAAAATTTTGCACCTGTTGAAGCATCACGGCGTGAAGTTGAAGAATTCTACCACAATTTCAAAGATAGCCTTGGTATGATACCGGAGAAACTGCACATATTTCATATCTTCCGAAATCCAAAAACAACCGACAGGCTTAAAACACAATTACGTGAATTCGCTCAGTCTGTGCTTGACTCAATAAAGCAAGGTGCAAGTTTTGAAGATATGGCAAAAAAATATTCTGAAGATCCGGGAAGTAAAGCTTACGGTGGTGATCTTGGTTTTGTGAAGAAAGGTGTTTTCTATCCTGAGTTTGAAGCCGCTGCATTTGCACTTGAAGTTGGTGAAATCTCCGATGTTGTTGAAACTCCTGTTGGATATCACATTATTGAACTTCTGGAAAGAAGAGGTGAATCTATCAGAACCAGACATATTCTCTTCAAATTTAAAACTGATGAAGGTGCCGATCTGGAGACAATTGAATTCCTTACTGAAATCAGAGACAGTATTGTAAATGGTGTTAATACATTTCAATATTATGCAAAGAAATATAGTGAGGATAAGGAAACTGCTCCGTTTTCGGGTGATCTCGGAACTTTCTATATAAACCAGCTTGATAAAAATCTTCTCGACGTTGTTTCCAAAATGAAGCAAGATGAAATCAGTTTCCCGAAAAGAATAGATTATGGGCAGGGTGTTTATGGATATCATATAGTTTATCTTCAATCAAGAGTACCGCAGCATCCTGCAAGTCTTGAAGAAGATTATGCTGAACTTAAAAGATTAGCTGATGAATACAAAAAGCAGAAACAATATGATAACTGGGTTGCTTCACTCAGAGATAAGATTTACTGGGAAGTCAGGTTGTAATCAGGATAAAAAAATTAAAGTAAAAAGTTTTTAAGGAAATCAATTTGAAAGAAAATCCTACCGGAATAAAAGACGTTGAGCTTGTTGAGAAACTTGCTGAAAAAATCAAGAAAGTAAAATCTGAAATTGCTAAGGTGATTGTTGGTCAGGATGAAATTGTCGATCAACTTTTAATCTCATTATTTTCAAAAGGTCATTGCCTCCTCGTTGGAGTTCCCGGTCTTGCTAAAACACTTCTGATAAAAACTGTTGCCGAAGTTCTTGATTTAAAATTTAGCAGAATACAATTCACACCTGATTTGATGCCAAGTGATATTACCGGTACTGAAATAATTGAGGAAGATGCAGTATCGAAAAAAAGAAATTTTAAATTTATTTCAGGACCCATCTTTGCGAACATCATTCTTGCGGATGAAATAAACAGAACTCCTCCTAAAACACAAGCGGCGCTTCTTGAAGCAATGCAGGAATATAACGTAACGGCTGCCGGTGTAAAATATCAGTTACCACAACCGTTTTTTGTTTTAGCAACACAAAATCCAATTGAGCAGGAAGGAACTTATCCTTTACCTGAAGCTCAGCTTGATAGATTTATGTTCAATCTTTGGCTTGAATATCCTTCTTTCAAAGAGGAAATAAGAATTGTTGAAACAACTACAAGCGAATACAAAGCAAAGCTTGAAAAAGTTTTAAATGCAAATGAAATACTCGAATTCCAGGAACTCGTTAGAAAAGTTCCCGTTGCTGATAATGTAGTCGAGTATGCAGTTAAAGTTGCAAATATGACCCGCCCAACAAATGGAAACTCTCCTCAATTTATTAAAGACTGGATTACCTGGGGTGCTGGACCGAGAGCTTCTCAGTATATGATACTTGCCTCCAAAACACGTGCAGTAATTCAGGGAAGATTCACTCCGAATATTGATGATGTTAAAGTTGCAATGCTTCCTGTTCTGCGTCACAGGATTATCACTAACTTCAGTGCAGAAGCCGATGGAATAAAATCTCTTGATGTGATTTCGAAACTGAGTAAGGAAGTTTGATAAATTTATTTCTTCAAGTTTTCTTACTTCATCACTTTCGCAATGCTGCAACAAATCTGTCGCCGGAAAAAGATTTTAAACTTTTTTCTTCAAAATATTTTTGAAAATCTCATTCACTCTGCTTAGCACAATAGTTGCAATATCAATTACAGGTTTTTAATTTTACGCTGTGAGTTGCTTAGAAAACTAACCCAATTTCTCGGAGAAATTGGGTTAGTAGACGAGCAGTAATTCTCATTTAACTGATGAGACAAGAAGGTGAAGATTGAAAGGTTTTTGTAAAATATTTAGTCTGTTTTCTGGAGAACATAGAAAAGGAAGACTGAAAAGCTCCTCTCCCAAGGATACCATATACTTATACATACCATTTTTTATAAATAAACTCTTTCGGTTATATTTTTTATTTTGGCTATCGTATTTATTAAAAGGAAATACAATGAAAAAAATATTACTTGCATTTATTTTAGTAACGCTGCTTACCTTTAACACCTGCGATGAAAACCCTGTTAACGGCGATAATATAAAACCCGGCAGAAGAGATTATGTGTGGACTGTGGATACATTAGCTGGTTTAAACAGCCCGCGATACAGAATGTGGGGAAGTTCTCCCTCTGATGTTTGGGCTACAACCTCAAGTAATTGGGATGTATCAATTAATCATTTTAATGGAAGCCGGTGGATTTCATATGGTGTACCGGGAATAATTCAACCCAATGCTATTTACGGTTTTTCTAGTAACAATATTTTTCTAGGTGATGAAAATGGAAAAATCTGGAGGTTTGACGGAAGTAGTTGGATATTATTTGCTGAACTAAAAAAGGAAGGAACTGATTTTATTATGTTTGAAAATATATGGGGAAACTCACCGAATGATTTTTTTGCCGTGGGTAATGGACCCGACGAAAATCTTTATGCCAATGTAAGTGTTATTTCACACTATATAAATAATAATTGGATTATGCAAAATACTGATGCACTTACAGGTGATGTTGTACATCTATATAGAAACGAAGCTGATAGTAAAATTTATTTTAGACTTACAAAAATAGGCGGTACAGCACACATTGATAGCACAATTATCTACGAATATACAAATGAGAATTATTATGTGGTATATAGTAGTACAGAAACCAAAGGTTTTCAGTCGGATATTAACCTTATTAGTGACGAAGTATATTTTATTTTAGGAAATGAAATAGCAATGCGAAGAAATAATCAATTCAAATCTTTACTGCAAGTTAATAATCCAAATTTTTATCAGCGTATCTGGGGAAGAAGTTCTAAGGACATTTTTCTCTTAATGACAGATGGGCTTGCACACTTTAATGGAAGTGATATTGAATATTTATTTCATTATACGTTTGGTCAAGCAGCACCCTGGACGCAAATTTTTGGTGCTGCCCTGTTTGAAAATGAAGTTTTCTTTTTAGTTTATGAACCCCCAACCGGTTTAAGTTTAGTTTACCATGGAATATTAAAATGAGGAGGGAAAATAACCAAACAAAAACGATTTAATAATTAACAAGGAGCTGGTGGTTTCAGCACCAACCCCTATATGAATAACCCTTTCAAGGCTGGTTACCTTAAAATTTCATTCTTAGAATGAAATGGGGCTATTCTGTTTTTAAATATACAAAATATTATGGATAAGAAAGGAGGAAAACATCAATAAAACTTAAAGAAAATTTTAATGATCATTATCAACAAAAACTTTTATTAATATGAAAGGAATATTAAAATGAAAACTGTTTTGCTTTTTATGGTAACAATTCTGATTTTCGGGAACATATATGCCGAACAGGTTACTATCTATCAAAGTGGTATTAGTACCGTTGTAAGATACATTAATTCAAGTGGTAATTATGATTACACTTATAATACACTTCATAGCATAGGACGCCATGATGGTAATAATGGAATAAACTCGGGTTCACAGAATGATATATGGCGTTCAGAACATTCCTTTTATCTTGGCTCAATTCCTTCAAATGCAACCATAACCCAGGCGCAATTACAATTTTTTATTAGCGGCTACCAATGTTCTACGTGCAGTTTAAAAGTCACAAAAACTACTGGTCAATATAGCTACGGCCAATTATGGACAAATATAAATAACACGAATACAATTGTAGCAAGCTACGTTTATAATGCAACAACTCCTGTTGTGTCAACAGCCCTTAAAGATGCAATAATAGCATCTCTTACAACAGGCACTATGTATTTAGGCTCGCTGTCATTAGTAGAAGGATCAAATAATTCTTATGCGAGTTTAGAATTACGCCTTATAGTAGATTATACAGTTCCACCCTCTATAGTAAATATTACTGCCGATAATAATTTTACTGCTTCTGGTGGTGCAAACCGAGGTACGATGGTAATTGATGGAGTTAATCGAACTATTCCTCTTACACCACCAGGATATACTTTTCAAAAAACTGTTGGTCAAAATTTAACGTTATCAGCAAATTCTCCCCAAAATGATAACCAAGGTCATCAAAGAATTTGGCATACAGGATTAACCTTCCCTAGTGATTGGAGAAGGAATGGTGAATTTAAAAGTTACAATCAAACCTATTCATTTCCTGTTGCGACAGATGATGATGGAAAAATATATATGGCTAACCTCCGCAAAAACTTCAAGATAGACCAAACACACAAAACAGAGTTCGATGGAAATCAAACTCAACAAAACACTGCCTGGATAGTAGAGCTGAATTCAGACAATATTTCTACACAATCATCTCGTTTATTAAACGGGAAGAATTATCTTTTTGCCGGCTGGGAAGATAATTTGTCACTTGGAACTTCAAGAAATATTACTCCAACTGATAATAAGGTGTACAACGTACTTTATAAACACCCGCACCACTCAAATACTATTACTGCTTATCAAAATCCCGGGTAGAGAAGATTTATCAAAACAAACAGTGGTCACTTGCATATGGTTTACGAGAGTATGGGAAAAATATTTTATGAAAGAAGTACAAACAACGGACAGACCTGGGAAATAATGAATGGTGGCAAACCAATCTATAGTGGAATTGCAACTCATCCATCAATAGATTTTTATCCAGGCACTAATGATATAATTATTGTATATAATAGAGATGAATCTGTGATAGCCGCACAATATTATGAAAATGGTATATTTAAATGTGAATCAATAGTGGCAGATAATTCTATTTGGGATCAAGTAACTCCGGATTCAAAACCAGTAATTGCCTAGACATACACAAGATTAATGGTTGCCTGGAATGCTTCGGGTGAAATTTTTTATAGTCTTGGTCAAAAAGTTACTATTTCAAATCCACCCTACCACGACTTTTATTGGTATTTCGATCCTCGCACCATTTCAAATCCATTTGAAGCGTTCAGAAATAATCCAACAATCGGAACTTCTAAACTTCAATTAAATAGTTTTTGGTTAGCTTGGGACAGAGATCAGACATTTATTGAATTTGCAAATTTAGTTCCGATAAATGGTGCAAGTGATATCCAGCAATCACAACTTTTAGCCTATGGTCAGGCAGGTTTTTCTAAAAACGAGCAACCATCAATAAGTGTTATGCCTAATAATGATTACCGTATTAGCTGGTTCGGTGAAAATTACGTGGATGGAATAGGTCAAAAGCAAGTTGTTACTTACTTCAACTATCAGTTTTATATTTTCGGCACAAATGTAAGCAGCCACAGTATGAGAACTACAGATGATGGGAAAGCAATCATTGCTTATGGCGACCAGAGTGGTACGAGAAATAAGTTCAGACAGGTTTGGTATTGGGGTTCAGAAAAAAATCTGGGAACAACAGGTAAACAAACTCATCTGAGCAACGGTTCAAGTCTCAACAATATGTATGCAATGTCATTCCAGAATACTACACTGCCTTATAGTTTTTCTATGTCAGCTAATCTTGGAAGTCTTCAAAAAGTAACTGAAATACCAATTGCTTCTGGAAGAAAAGGAATTGTAGCTGGTGACAGTGCTGAGTTCTACTTTACTTTAGGAGATGTAACTCTTAATGGTAACACCATTGAATTCATCCAAACCGGAATAAATCCTGATTTCACAAATCTTGATACTTTGAATTATTACCTTAGTACTGAACAGTTTAATGTTACGAATTCATCGCAGTTTAATTTCTCAATTGAATATGGTGTAACAGATTCGCTAAAAGCAGTTCAAAGTTTATCAGAGAATGAGTTCGTTAAATTCAAGCTTCAACTTATAAACGCAAACACAAACCAGGTTATTGGTGAATACACGGTTGTTACATTTACAGATCAAAATATCATTCCCTGCTATGGTGAATCATTTTCAATTAACACTAACGGTATAGGCAATAAAAAAGTAAGAGTTCGGTTTGTAGTTGAAGAAAATATCGGCGGCGAATATGCTATGGCAAACATATCTGCTGAGGAAAATGTTCTGCCAAAGCAAAACCAAAATGTTATTTCATATTCAGGTTCAGAAGTAGTTACTGAGTATGCTTTGGAACAGAATTATCCCAATCCATTTAATCCAACAACTACGATAAAGTATCAATTACCAGAATCAGGAAATGTTTCGATCAAAGTATATGATATACTTGGAAACGAAGTAGCAAATCTTGTTGATGGTTATATGGAAACCGGAAAGTACGAGGTTGATTTTAATGCTTCTTCACTTGCAAGTGGTGTTTACATCTACCGGCTGAATGTTAATGACTTTGTGAATGTTAAGAAGATGATACTGCTGAAGTGAAAAGTGGTTAAATTAATCATAGCCCTGATTGCTTCAGGGCTTTTTTATTTTTTATAATACTGTTATTGAACTTTTACATTCTTCTTACAAACCACTGACATCAAGCCGTATTTGATTTAACATTTTAGCACCAGAAACAATTAAATAATAATAATTGGACTGGAATAAACTAAAATGAATAATCAAACAAATTATAATATCAGCAAGAATGAGCAAACCGTTCTGGCTAATATTTCAAGACTCGACTTTCTGAAAAAGATTTCTTTCACCTTCGGTGTTCTGATGACCAGTTGTACACCGGTTAAAATCCTTCTGAATACCCATGAAGATAAATACGATGATGATACGGTATTGAAAAATAAAATTCTTGCAGCATTTATAACTGCAGTTATTCCGGGTGCTGATCCGGAAGATGCAGATAATTATAAAATATTCTGTGATGAATACTATCCGTTTCACAAGTATTGTGGATTCTTTGTTTCGGATTTGTGCAATAAAAGTGAAAAGCTGTTCGGCACAGAAAAATTTTATGATTTATCACTTGAACAAAGAACGGAGGTAATTCAGGATGGACTAAATGACGATTCAACAACAGAGAGAATTTATACTGCTGCCATTTTCATTTCACAGGTTTCAGTCTATTGCGGTATTTATAACGATGAAAAAGGCTGCAGTTTGATTGATTACAATGGTTCGTATGGATTTGTTGATGCGGAAATATTTTATTCAAATTCATCCAGCTACCTTGCAGCAGAAATGACTTCAACAGGAAATTATTCATAACTATAAAAGGAAACATTATGGAAAATTTACAAACAGACGTACTTGTAATCGGAAGCGGGTTCGGTGCAGCAGCTCCGGCTTTAAGATTAAGTGAAGCAGGCTTTAAAGTATTGATGATTGAAAAAGGTAAAAACATTGTGCCCGAAAAAGATTTCAGGATGACACAGGATCCAAAATATTTTCTGAAATATTTAACCGGAATATCAGACAAATCTATGTCCTTCACTTATGCAGAAGCACTTGGCGGTGGTTCAGGATTTTATGAAATGGTTTCATTAAGAGCACCATCAAAAATTTTCTTTCAGAAAGATAAAACAGGCAATTATCTCTGGCCGAAAGGAATTAACAGAGAATGTATGGATGCTTATTATGATGTTGCCGAAAAGATGCTCAATGTTGAACAGATTCCCGTTGAAGAAGTTCCGAAATCAGGAATTGTATTTTCACTATTAATGAAAAATCTTGGTTACTCCTGTGACAGAGCAAGATATGCGGTGAAAGGATGTGTTGGCAGTGGATTTTGCGTCTCCGGTTGTGTATTCGGTGCTAAGCAATTACTCCATTTAAATTACCTTCCGCAGGCACAAAAGTCTGGAACAAAGATTTTAACTGATACCGATGCATTGGAAATCAGAGTGATTGAATCAAATTTAAAATCAACAAAGAATCTAAGATCTATCAGAGCTATACCTTATCGATATGAAGTTAAATGCAAAGACGTTACAAAGAGTGAAGTATTCTATATCAACACTAAACTATTAATTCTGGGCGGTGGTACAGTCGGGACAGCAAAATTATTAATGAATTCAAAAAAGAATTTGCATTTTTTAAGTTCACACGTCGGAAAGAATATTGCTTTCAACGGAAGTGTTAAATCCGTAGGATTAATTCCTGAAAATATGATAGAAGGTGATATGTTTGCCGGAAGATCACATCCGGGAATGATAAGCTATCAGTTTTTTGATTCGAAAGGAATAACTATTTCATCAGCAAAGCCATTGCCATTGCATGTGGTTGCAGCAGCAAGATTAAATCTGGAAGGAGAAAAAAAGAATCCGGTTTATTGGGGAGAAGCCAATGTTGAGTTGATGAAACTTTATAGGAAAAGAATGATTGTTCTTTATGCATTAGGATTAACTCCACCAAGTGCCGAATTAGTTTTGGATAATAATGGTCAGGTCAAGCCAAAATTAAAAATAACACCCGAATTGGAAAAATATTATAAGAATACAACAAAACTGCTTGAATCAATTTTCAGAAAGAATGGTTGTAAAATTATTGAGCATCAGGAAGTGGATTCTGAAGGTCAGGTAAAAAATGATATTAGTTTTTCAACAACACATATGATTGGATCCTGCAGAATGGCTGATAATAAACAAAATGGTGTAGTTGATGCTTTTGGTGAAGTGTTTGATTATCCGGGAATTTATGTGACTGATGGCGCTGCTGTTCCATCTTCACTTGCTGTTAATTCGAGCTTAACAATTCTGGCAAATGCTGAAAGAATTGCTCATCATTTACTTAATCAGTTGCAGACAGAAAACTCAAACATACTGGCAGAAAGAAAAAATTAATAATATTAAACTTTTGCAATCTTATAATTCTTCTTTGCAAAGTAAATTTCTTTCAGGAAAGTTTTTATTACAGTTGCAACCGGAACAGCCAGCAGCATACCAATTAAACCAAATAAAGTACCGCCGCTGATTATTAAAAGTATAATTGCAATCGGGTGCATGTCAACACTCTTTCCAAAAATATAAGGCTGCACAAATCCATTATCGAGAATATATGTAGAAAAGATTACCAGCAGAATTAATGGGAACTGTGAGAGATCTCCATATTGCACGATTGATACAATGAGTGCAGGAACGCCACCAATGATCGGACCGAAATATGGAATCAGATGCCCGATCCCCGCTATTACTCCGAGTGGTAAAGCATTCGGAATACCGATAAAATAAAAACCAAAACCAATCATTACTCCAACGAAAGTTGCGTCAAAAATCCAGGCTCGAGCAAACAAACCAAGTCGTAACGTAACTTTCTTCAATATGTAATAGGACATTTCGAAATATTTATTTGGTATTGTTTGAAGCAGACCCTGCATAATCCTTCTGTAATCTTTTAAAATAAAAAAAGTGATGAATGGAACTATCACAAGTCCTGCGATTATCGAAAATACACTTGATAAAACTTCAGAAATCGTATCAAAGATATTTGTAATCTGATTAGTTATAAACAATTCCATTCTTTGAGTAATATCTCCAGATTTAAGAAAGGGAATGTAGTGAAGTAAAGTTGTTTCCAGAGTTTTCATTTCTTCTGCAAAAGAAAAACCCTCAAGTGAACTGATCAAATGATCCATCTGATAAACGAACTTCGGAATTATTATAGAAAGACTTAAATAAATGATGAATCCAAATATTCCAAAAACAACAAGTGTAGAGGTCAAACGATTCAGCCCTTTTGCTTCAAGCAGAGAAACGAATGGTGCAAAGATGAAAGAAAGCAGTATGGATAATGCAAGGATAATAAAAATTTCACTTAATAAATAAAAAAGATAAAGAAGAATGATGGTACCTGCAGTCCATTTAATCATTTTTATAAAATGATTGTAGCTCGAATCGGTCATAGTGTAAAATTCATATTACTGATTCAATTCTTTTTATTGATGGTACCTTATTCATTAAGGCTCTTTCAATACCCGCACGCAAAGTTAATATTGACATAGGACAATCAGCACAATCGCCAAGCAGTCTTACTTTAACAATTTTCTCTTCGGTGATTTCAACAAGTTCAACATCACCATTGTCAGCTTGCAGAAAAGGTCTGATTGTTTCGAGAGCTTTTAAGATTTCGTCTTTCATCGTCATAACTAATTCACATGTGTAAATCTAAAGAAAAATTTGGAATGAAGTATTCATTGTCATTGCGAAGTTCAAAAAATTTGGAATGAAGCAATCGATATGTGATTCAAGTTGAGATCACTTCGTCCGGCAAATACCGGACTCGTGATGACAGTTACTTTAATCATCATCTCCCAGAAGTATTTCAACTTTTCCGGAGGCTTTAGAATTCCGGATGTTTACCTGTTCTGTCAGGTTTCTTGAAATATCCAGAATTATTTCAGCATCATTGGAATCAGGAATATCGAAGACGATAGGAATTCCTTTGTCACCACCTTCTCTTATTTGTGGATTGATAGGGATACCGCCAATGAACGGGACATTCAATTCTTTTGAAACTCGCTCACCACCGCCGGATCCGAAAATATCATATCGATTCTTTGTATCAGGTGCGATAAAGTAACTCATATTTTCGATCAAGCCAAGTACAGGAACATTTACACGCTCGAACATTTTCAAAGCTTTTCTTGCATCAATGAGTGATACTTCCTGCGGTGTTGTTACTATTACGGCACCAGTCAACGGAATTGTTTGCACAAGTGTTAGTTGAATATCACCGGTTCCAGGAGGCATATCAAAAACAAGATAATCAAGTTCGCCCCAGGCAACATCAGTCATAAATTGTTTAATTGCTCCACTTGCCATTGGTCCGCGCCAAATCAGCGGTGCATTATCATCAACTAATAAACCGATCGAAATCATTTTTAATCCAAACGCATCAATCGGAATTAGCCTGGCTTTACCATCATCCTGAATTACATCCGGTTTTTCATTTACACCAAGCATCAATGGAATACTTGGTCCGTAAATATCAGCATCAATCAATCCAACTTTTGCACCATCTTTCGCAAGAGCAACTGCAAGATTCACCGCTACGGTTGATTTACCGACACCACCTTTTCCACTCGCTACAGCGATTGTATTTTTAACTCCCGGAAGTACTGCTTCTTTCTTAGGATCTTTATGCGTTGATATTGTTGATACTCTCTGCTGAACATTCAGATGAATATCGTCGAGTTCGGGAAATTCCAGCTTTATTATATCAGCGATTTTATTGTAATCAAAATTAGTCTCTTTATTCAGAGCAGGAATTGATATATCAACTGTAAGTGAGTTTCCCTGTCGATCAATTTTTTTTATTGAGTTGAGAGTTAATGAGTTCTTATTAAAATTTTTATCATCAATCTTCTTGATAGCTGTAAGAATACTGCTTTTAGTAATTTCAGTCATTGCTTTATCGGATTTTATTTATGAATTATTAAAAGAATTATTCAAAAGATAAGCAATTAGAACGAGAGAGGAAGTTCCTAAATAAATATCTATTCAGGGTTTTATTGTAAGTCCGTGATTTTTTTCTACCTGTTTCATTAGCCATTCCTGACTGTTGATTGGTTTTGAACCATTTGTTGGGGCAGTCATTATATATGTCATATCAGTTAAAAGTGTGCGGGCTTTTTGATTGTCCTTTAATGAAGCTTTAATAACAGTTTTCATTACCTCGTTTCTAATCTTTTCATTTTCAATCGGGAACAAAGTTTCAACTCTTCCATCAAGATTTCTCTGCATCATATCGGCGCTGCCCATATACATCTCTTCATTCCCATCATTAAAGAAATAAAATATTCTGCTGTGTTCAAGAAATCTTCCGACGATGCTTCGAACTTTTATATTTTCACTTAAACCAGCTACCCCCGGAATCAAACAGCAAATACCGCGAATAATCAGATCGATCTTCACTCCCTCATTGGAAGCTTCGTACAAAGCACTGATAATTTGTGGATCGACTAGGGAATTCATCTTCCAGATAATTTTTCCTTCTTTACCAGCTTTCACATTTTCAATTTCTCTGAAAACTTTTTCAAGTACTTTTTCTCTCATATTAACAGGAGAAACAAAAAGTTTTCTGTATTCTGTTTGCTTTGAGTATCCTGTCAAATAATTAAACATATCGGAAACATCTGAGCAAATATCTTCATCGCAGGTAAACAGTCCGAAATCAGTATAAATTTTTGCTGTGAGAGCATTGTAATTTCCTGTAGCAAGATGAACGTATCTTTTCACTCCGTCAAATTCTTTTCTTACAACCAAAGTCATCTTCGCATGAGTTTTCAGCCCAACGAGACCATATACGACGTGTGCGCCGGCTTTTTCAAGTTCGCGTGCCCAGAAAATATTATTCTCCTCATCAAATCTTGCTTTAAGCTCAACAAGTACCGCAACCTGTTTTCCTCTTTCAACAGCTTCTATCAGTGCTTTAACAATAGGTGAATCAGTACCAACTCTGTATAAAGTTTGCTTGATTGCAAGAACTTCAGGATCTCTCGCTGCCTTTCTTACAAATTCAATTACAGGTGTGAATGAATGATATGGATGATGAAGTAAAATATCCTTTTGTTTAATAACAGTAAATATATCCTCGTCTGTTTCAAATACTTTTGGAATCACCGGATAGAATGGTTTTTCCTTAAGTTGATGAAGGGGAAGTTTGTATAAACTTATCACATCACTCAGCCCGATAGGTCCATCTGCAATATGGATGTCATCACGTTTAATCCGCAGGTTTTCCATCAGTGTTTCAAGCATGTATTCAGGCATTGTGTTTTCCACTTCAAGCCTGACAACCTGACCGAACCTTCGCTGCCGGATGTTCTCCTCGATTACACGCAGCAGATCATCAGCTTCGTCTTCCTGAAGTTCGATATCAGTATCACGAGTTACGCGGAATTTATGTGCTTCAACAACTTCAACGCCCTGGAAGAGCAAATCAAGGTTTGACCTTATAAGATCTCCAAACCAGATAAACTTAGCTTCAAAGCCTCCGTTGTTATCAGGTCTTCTTGAAGGATTCAGTATATCATCCACAGGTACTAATCTTGGATAAGTACTTGGAATTTTCACCCTGGCAAAGTGAGTATCACCTTTCGGATTTTTTATTAGCACAGCGAGATTTAAACTCAGATTGGAAATGTATGGAAATGGTCTTCCAGGATCGAACGCAAGCGGAGTAAGTATCGGATAAATTTCTCTTTTAAAATATTCGCGCAGCTTGTTTCGCTCTTCTTGTGAAAACTCGCCAATTTTCTGAACAAAAATTTTATGTTCACGTAATTCCGGAACAATTTCATTATTCCAGTAATCATCAAGCTGCTTTAGCATTGGACGCAAAGCTTTTTCAATTTTTTGTATTTGTACTGATGGTGTTAATCCATCGATAGTTGGCTCCAGAATATTTGCAGCAATTTGCTCTTTCAAACCAGATACACGAATCATATAAAACTCGTCGAGGTTTGAAAAAAATATTGATATGAATTTCACTTTTTCCAGAAGAGGGAGCTCAGGGTTAAATGCTTCTTCCATCACTCTTCGATTAAACTCAACCCAGCTCAAATCTCTATTAAAAAAGTTGTTTGGGTCTTTATATTTTTTGAAGATTTCTTTACCAGTCATTGTTATTATTCTTTCAAATCGGGCACAAATATAATACAAATACAATCTATATGCCGTATCAATATTGTGCAATTAAAATCATCATCTACTGATCAAAAGACTATTAATTACGCAAAGAGTCAGACTAACTCAATTCTCATGAACAATTAACAATTTTTAATCTAATCTTAATAAGTAATTAATGCCTGTCAATTAAATTTTTGCAGGTGATTTTTTTCATAAAGTGATTTATCAATTAATTATTATAAGGAGCATTAATGAAAAAGCTGATAATCTCGTTAATATTTACGTCAACCCTAATAGCATTAATCATGAACGAAAATATAATGGCACAAAGTGAATCCTCAAGGTTTGCCAGACAGCATAAATCCTACTTTCTTAAAGAGCATTTAGATCAAACCGAAAAGATGTTAATAAAAGCTTTGAGTTCTGACATACCTAATATGAAAGCAACTGCAGCACAAACTACAAGAGAACTTGAACAAATATTTCCATCAGAGCAATTTACCTCGCTTGTAGATCCGTTGGGTCAGATAGTTAGTGATGAGAAAGCTGATATTCAAAGCAGGGTGTTGTCAGCTTTAGCATTGGATGGTTTGCATTCTGAACAAGGGGATGAGATTATTTTTAATACCGCAAAAACAACCTCCGATAAAACGTTAGAGATTATTTGCAAAGCTATGGCAACGGAGAGTTTTAAATCGGAGATACAGTAAAATTAAAATAATTGTCCACTGGAAGTTACTGTCGCTCTAATTATACTTTTAGTGAATATATGATCATTTCTTCCCCACACTACACAATGAACCCCGACTCATTTAACTTAATGCGGCTCGGGGTTTCGTTTTTTAAAATGAATCTATTAAATAAATATGAATTCAGATTAAAATGCGAATATGGAATGATATTGCATTAAGATTTTTTAATCTTGAATTAATTACCTGTTAATAATAGTGTCGTAAGTTTCTAATGTGGATTTTGATAAAAAACAATTCATTCATTTAGTAAATAAAAAAAAGGAGTATAAAATGAAAAATCAAATTCTCTCACTCACACTTTCACTCGTAGTACTATTTTTCTTTGTCAGTTCAGTCTCGTTTGCTCAGAATCAACCCGTAAAGAAGGATGTTAAAAATAATAAACAGGAAATAACCAAAGAGACTCAAGAACATACCGGGACAACTCAGGATCAAATGAAAAAGAACGAATCTAAAGTCAACAATCAGATGGATACTAAACAGATTCAGACTAATACTAAGGTTAATCAAAATCAGAAAATGCAAAATAAAGATAACAAAGTAACGATGGATAAAGAGAAGAACCATGCTACGATGACAAAAACTAATAAAAATAACGAATCGGTGAATAAAGAATATCATAAAAAGCAGATGAATACAAGCGACCAAAAACAAATTCAAGAGAAATCGCCTACGAAAGGAGGAATTAAATAGGCTGAAGAGTTCCATTCATGAATTGAAATTCTTGGTAAAAAAGGAGAGTTAATGACTCTCCTTTTTTTTTAATAATTTTAACTATGAAAATTTTAGTGGTTGAAGACGAAATAAAGGTCGCGAACTTTCTTAAGAAGGGATTGGAACAGGAATATCATTCGGTTGATGTAGCTAATGATGGAAAATATGGTTTGGAATTATCTCTTACTGAAGAATATGATCTGGTAATTCTTGATATTATGCTTCCTTTGATCGATGGGATTACAGTTCTGCGTGAATTGCGCAAACAAAAAGTTGAGATACCAATCTTAATGTTAACAGCAAAGGGAACTACTGAAGACAAAGTTTCAGGACTTGACTCCGGTGCGGATGATTATTTACCAAAACCCTTTGCCTTTGAAGAATTACTTGCAAGAGTCAGAGCTTTACTGAGAAGAAAAGATAAAAATAAATCAATCGAGATAACAGCAGAAGATCTGATACTAAATACACAAAGTCACAAGGTTTTAAGAGGTGGAAAAGAAATAATTTTAACACCAAAAGAGTATGCAATTCTTGAATATCTGTTGAGAAATAAAAATCATGTCGTTTCAAGAATGAAACTAACTGAACACGTTTATGAATATCAGTTTGATCCTGATACAAACGTTATTGATGTATATATAAATAAGCTTCGGAATAAAATTGATAAGGATTTTGATATTTCTCTGCTTATTACAGTCAGAGGAGTTGGTTATATGATAAAGGAAAACAAGTAAAAGACATGTTCAGACGAATAAAACTGTTCATCAAGTCAACAAGATTTAAATCTACAATATGGTATTCAGCTATATTTTTAGGACTGGAAATAGTTCTGGGATTAACAATTTATTTTTACCTGCGTAATAGTCTCTACAATCAACTTGATGTTTCGTTGACAAAGCAATGCACACTCATTTATCATTTTGTTAGTGAAAAAAATGTTGAACTTTACGATTTCATTCCTGATTCAATTTACTCATCCCCTGATGAACTTGTTTATGATCTTGCATTTGAAGCCATCGCATTAAACCCAAATAATACTTTTATTCAGGTAAAGTATAAAGATAAAATTATATTTCAGACCGAAAATCTCCTCGAGTTCAATAAAATATTAACCGATAGCTCATCCAGTGAACACTCAATAAAAACTTTTAATGATATAAAACTATCACCTCACACAATCCGTGCGTCGGTTCTCAACAAAAACAATTACCAGATAATTACTGCTTTCCCAGTTGTGCTGATCAGCAATGCTCTGGATAGTTTAACTGATTTATTCATAACAATAGCACCAATATTTCTCGTAATCTCGATAATAGGAGGCGCAACTATTTCTTTTAAATCACTTTCAAGAATTGATTCAATAATAAACAGAACAAAGTATATCACCACTCAAAATCTGAATGATAAAATTGCTGGTGAAGAATTTGATGATGAATATGGGCGTCTTGCCAAAACGATGAATGAAATGATCACGAGAATTAAGAAATCAATTGATTATATGAACCAATTTTCAGTTTCAGCAGCTCACGAACTTAAAACACCATTAACAATTTTACGCGGTGAAATAGAACTCGCACAAAGATCAAAACTAACATCTGAGGAATACAAAGAAATTCTTCAAAGCAATCTTGATGAAACTTTACGTTTGATAAATATTGTTGATAAACTTTTTTTCATTTCCAAAACTGATAATGCTTTAATCAGGATAACCAAAGAAGAAATTGATTTAAACAGTTTCATTAAAAATGCCATAGCATCAACAAGGAAGTTGACAGAAGAAAAAAATATAAAAGTTAAGTATGATATTGCAGAAAAGGACCATATTGATATTGACATTGATGTTGCATTGATGAACCAGGTTATGTACAACCTGATCGAGAACGCTATAAAATTTAGCAATGGGAATGGAGAAGTGATTATAAGATCGGGTAAAAATAAATTAAACAAAATATTTATTTCGGTTTCCAACTACGGTGAATATATTCCACCGGAATATTACAGTAAAATATTTGAAAGATTTTTCAGACTCGAATCATCACATAACAGGAAAACAGGAGGAACCGGGTTGGGTTTATCAGTAGTAAAATCAATTGTTGAAATGCATGGCGGTGAAATAGAAGTTGAATCATCCCCAAATGGATTAACTACTTTCTCAATAATATTATAGTTTATAAGCTCAACGCCTTACAATAGAATCAAATCTTTCGAAATCTTCTTTCGCACCAATAAAATCCCCGATATCTACTTTGATTGTTGCTCTGTTAAAATATGCTATATGATTTTGTGGATTTGTTTCTATTGCTTTATTAAAATTCGTCAGTGCGTCGTTCAGACGACCTATATCTGCTAATCGGGTTCCCCGGATGCAATAGTATTTTGATTGGTTATAAACTCTTACTGATGAATCTGAGGTATTGATAACTGTTAGTGCCATTAGTCTCTCCGGTTAAAATATGATTAATTGTTAACCGAATAATAAAACCACAAGATGAACTTACAGTTAATAAAAGATTAAAGTTTTTTAATAATGGTTCGAAATGTGAGTTCAATTGGAAGACATATTATGCGCATTATCAGGGATGACATTTTTAGAAGCAAGATAGCAATGCAGAAAATATCAACTCTTTACCTGTAATTTATCAGATTGGTGGATGCACTTGAAAACAGATTTCTGATTCACATCATAATTATAAATCCTTGTAGCTCTCACTACGACGCGTCTGCAAAGTACAGATTAAACTGTTATACCAGCTTTCACGAACAACTTCTGAAACTCTTTTCCTTTTCTTTCTTTCCAGTTTCCTTTGTGATAGGCATAACCAACAACCAACGGCATTGCTACTGTAGCTTCGGAGTAAACCATCTGTTCGTACGTTGTTTCAACTTTTCCCCACGAGCTTGCTTCTTTAAGTGTTGAACCGGAAAGTGCACCATCACGTTCATCAGCGACTGTTATTTGAACAGCGTACTTGTGCATCGTTGCATCTTCCTGAAGAATATCTGCTGCTACAACAATATCCTGTGTAAAGTTTTTAGGAACACCTCCGCCGATCATAAAAATACCTGTGTCTTTGCTTGCTAATTTAATTTTAGTTAGCTCAACAAAATCTTTTGCTGAGTCAACAGAAACATGGTTATCAGGGTTTTGTGTCTGATGAACAACAAATCCGAATCCTGCTGAGCAATCGGAAAAAGCAGGAACAAAAATTGGTACATTTTTTTTGTAAGCTGCCCAGACTACTGAGTCATCTACTTTTGGTCCGCCGTTATTTTCCAGATATTTTCCAAACTCCCATAAGAATTCTCTTGATGAATAGGGTTTTGGTTCCATACCATCAAATATTTTTCCACAGGTATCATCACAAATTCTCAGTTCGTCTTCGTCAATGAAAGTATCGTAAATTCTATCAATGTGCAGATCTCTCATCTGATTATCATCAACCCATTTTGTTCCTTTGTAATGTTTGAAACCAAGCGCTTCAAAGAAATCCTGGTCAACTATAATTGCACCAGTTGAAACAATCGCATCAACCATATTATTCATTATCATATCATAAACAACTTTTTTCAAACCTGCACTAAACAAACTTCCTGCAAGTGTTAGAATGATTCCGCAGTTTTTATCTTTAATCATCATATCATAAATTCTTGCAGCACGATTTAAATCACGTGCTGTGAAAGCCATATTTTCCATTGCATCAACTAATGAAATAACATTGTGCTTTTTGATATCAATATGTTCAATTACTTCTTTAAGAAAATCTTTTTTCTGTGCCATAATTTTTCTCCAAATTAGTTCTATAGTAAATTAAATATTTTCAAGGTCATCAAGATCCCGGAAACGTTTAGCAGCCGCTTTATTTTTTTTCAAATCATCCAAATTGATTAGATTAATTTCAATGTTGTCAATCGATACTACATTCCGATTTGGATAGCATTCTTCAAACTTCACACCGGAAATACTTGTTAGTACTTCAATTCGAAGTGGTGGTACACCGATCCTTGTTATCTGATTTTCTTTCGTAAAAAGTTCAACTGAAAGTTCAGGAACATCAAAACCAAATTCTTTAAAAGCATTGATCAATTTAAAAGCATTTTCTCTTTTCGCTGACACCCAAATATCCATATCACCCGTAGCTCTTGGATAACCATAATATCCTACTGCCCAACCTCCGATTAGCAAATATTCAATTTGTTTTGAATTCAGCAGTTTCAAAAACTCGCTGAAGTCTTTCGGTAGTTTGATCATATCCGTAAAGTAATTGCCTTAAAAATTCAACTGCAAGGATCCTTTCCACTGGTGATTTTGAAAGCCAGTATTCAGTTTCACTATTATTTTCTTTTAGTGAAACAATCGAAAAAGATTTTTTATCTAACTTAAAAATATCTTGCTTCATTTTTTGATCTATAATTCATTTAAAATAAATAAAATAAAACGAGTTCATTAATAAGAACATAATTTAGTAAACAGGGAACTTAATAAATAAAGGATTTAGATTCCGAAATCTAATGTTTAAATCTAAAAAAATACTTTTGCGACTTTAAGAATACCTTGTTTCCATGGAACTCTGTGTGAGATTCCGGATTTGTTTTTAAATTCTTCGTGATGTTCAAGATACCATTTATAATTTCTAATTAATGCATCCTTATTTGAATACTTTGGTTTGAATCCCAAAACTTTTTCTGCCTTTTCAATTGAAACAAAAGAATCTTTCGATGCTGTTTCATAAACCCATTTATAAAGCGGTGAAAGTTTCATTGCTTCGAGAACTCTGAGTGTTAATATAATTGGTTTTTCAGGAAGTCCCTTTATTTTTTTTCCGTGACCTGCAAAATCTAACACAGCCTGATAATCTTCGCTCATAGTTGTAAATTCTTTTGCACCAATGTTGAAAGTATCATTCACTTTATCTTTTTCCAAAGTACAGCAAAGATAAATTGATTCGCAAAGATCTCCCACATCCAGGAGCTGATAACGATTTTTTCCATTTCCGATCATAGGAAAACCGTGACCATCTTTTGCCCAATCATATAACAAATCAAATACACCCAATCTTTCGGGACCGATAAATGATTTTGGTCGGATAATTGGCACGCACATTCCCTTTGTCCGGAATTTAATGCATTCTTCTTCAGCTTGAATTTTTGCTTTTCCGTATGGACCAACGCCATCTAATTTATCAGTTTCATAAAGAGGATGATGATCAGGAATCCCATATACAGCAGTTGAAGAAATATGAACGAATCGATCAACTTTAAACTTCTCTGCAGCTTCAAGCATCGTTCTTGTGCCATCTATATCAGTAGAAAAAATTTCTTCAGGTGTATAGAGAGGAAGTGCCGCAGCACAATGAATTACTATGTCAATTCCTTCGACGGCTTTTTCAACATCTGCACTATTTCTGATATCTCCAGTGATAGCTTCAATTTTATCCTGCATATCCGGATAATCAAAATCAACCAGATCAAGAGATTTAATTTGATGCCCTTTTGAATAAAGAAAGCGTATTAAATTTATTCCTAAAAAGCCCGAGCCGCCGGTAATAAGTATTTTCATTATAACCTTAAGAATTATTCAAAAAACTGAATTTTCAGGAACAAATTTACGAATTCTGCTTCGGGCTTCAAATAATTAAAGCTGAAATACAATCAGGTATCCTAACAATTTTAATCACAAACAAAGTTATCTATTATGCAATCAACTATAATTAGATTAATGCAAATATAGTGGTTGTTAAATTTCTTGACTTTTAGAGCGCATGGGCTTATTTTTTCAGGCTCAAAATTAGAATTTGTTTAACGAAGGAGTTTATTTTGAAAAAGGATAGAATGACAAGGTTCATTAAGACTGAGGATGCCGACCACAAATGGTACCTCGTCGATGCTAAGGACCAGATTTTGGGAAGGCTTGCTTCCAGGGTTGCATCGGTAATAAGAGGAAAAACGAAACCAATTTTCACTCCGAATATGGATACTGGTGATTTTGTAATAGTGATTAATGCTGACAAAGTTAAAATGACCGGCAAACGAGAAGAGTTGAAAAAATATATCTGGCATAGTATGTATCCGGGCGGACAGAAGATCAGATCATACGAAGAAATGAAAAACAAAAAACCTGAGTATGTAATTCAGGAAGCAGTGAGAGGTATGCTTCCGAAAAACAGATTAGGGAAAAGTCTGATTACCAAATTAAAAGTTTATGCAGGATCAGAACACCCGCACAAAGCTCAGAAACCAGAATTATTAAGTACATCGGAGAAATAATGGTTGATAGAATTTTTATAGGAAGAAGAAAAACATCTGTAGCAAGAATTATACTGAAAAACGGTAATGGTAAAATAACTGTTAATGGAAAGGAATTTGAAAAAGCTTTTCCATTACTTGTGAGTCGTGAAGATATAACAAAGCCATTTGATTTAACTGAAACAAAAGGAAAGTATGATGTATATGTTAATGTGAAGGGCGGCGGTTCAACTGGTCAGGCACAAGCAATCAGATTGGGAATCTCAAGAGCTTTAATAGAAACAAATCCTGAATTCAGACAAGCTTTAAAAATAGAAGGGCTCTTGACAAGAGATCCCAGAATGGTTGAAAGAAAGAAATACGGTCAGCCAAAAGCAAGAAAAAGATTTCAATTTTCTAAAAGATAATTTGGTTAGTGGTTTTTTAGTTATTAGTTATTGTTAATTAGTTTATGGTTTTATCTTATATGAAAGAACATAATCCGAAATCATAAACTTTAATTGCAGACTTAGTAACTAAAACCAAAACTAAGAGCGAACAACTAAAAATAATTTAATTAATCAATATTCATATTCTCCGATTTACCTCCTGTGTCCGGTAGTTGCCGGGTGAAAGGTAAAGACGACGAGGATAGAAGACCTGTCTGACGATAGGCAGGAAAAAACAGGAGATATATTTATGGCAACTTTAGAGTTGACGCACCTGATTGAAGCTGGTGCACACTTCGGGCATTTAACACGCCGTTGGAATCCCAAAATGAAGCCATTCATCTTTATGGAGAAGAATGGTATTCACATCATTGATTTAAAGAAAAGTCTCGGATTACTTAATCAATCTTACCAGCAAATGGTTGAATCTGTTTCGCAGGGAAATACTGTTCTTTTTGTTGGTACAAAAAAACAAGCAAAAGGAGTAATAGAATCCGAAGCAAAGAGATGCGGAATGAATTGGGTTAGTGAACGCTGGCTCGGTGGAATGCTGACAAATTTTTCAACTATCAGAAAAAGTGTAAAAAGATTACAGAACATTGAAAAGCAGGAAACTGATGGAACGTTCGAAAAGATTACAAAGAAAGAAAGATTATTTCTTACACGCGAACGTGATAAATTGAAAAAAATTCTCGAGGGAGTTGAAACGATGGGAAAACTTCCGGGAGTTGTTTTCGTTGTTGATATAAAGAAAGAGGACATAGCTGTTAAAGAAGCAAAAAGATTGAACATCCCTGTTTTTGCAATTGTTGATACAAACTGTGATCCTGATGATGTAAATTATATGATCCCGGCTAACGATGACGCAGTTAAAACTATTGAACTCATTGTTAAACATATGGCTGATGCTGTTATTGAAGGACTGGCGAAATTCAAAGAGAGAAGAGCCGAAGAAGTTGCTGACAGAGAAAGAGCAAGAAAAGAACATCACGAAGAATCGGACCAGACAGAAGAGAAGAAAGTATCTAAAAAACATTTGAAGAGAAAAGACAGGAAAGAAGAAAATATCCCAGAAGAGAAAAAAGATGCTGAAGAGACTGAATCTTCTTCAGAAAATTAATTTTGAAAGGAAATAATTAATATGGCAATTACTGCTGCACAAGTAAATGATTTAAGACAACGAACCGGCGCCGGTATGATGGATTGTAAACGTGCGCTTGAAGAAGCAAATGGAGATATTCAAAAAGCAATTGAAATATTAAGAAAGAAAGGTGCATCCGTTGCTGCAAAGAGAGCTGAAAAATCTGCGAATGAAGGATTAGTTGTAATTAAAGTTTCTGATGATAAAAAATCGGCAACAATTCTTGAGATTAATTGTGAAACTGATTTCGTTGCTAAGAGTGAGGATTTTGTCAATCTCGCAAAATTTGTACTCGATGCTGCTCATAAATACAAACCTAAAAATGTACCTGAATTATTGAATCATGCTGAAGTGCAGGATAAAATTAATGAAATGCTTGGAAAGGTTGGAGAGAAGATAGAAATTTCTCGTTTCAACATTATCGAATCTGCAACCGGATTGCTCGTTGATTATATTCATATGGGATCCAAGCTCGGAGTTCTGATAAAATTTGAGGATGTAAATTCAGGTGCTGATGAACTTTATGCAATTGGAAAAGATATGGCAATGCAGGTTGCAGCTATGAATCCAATTAGTGTGAAAAGAGAAGATGTACCGATAATTGTAATAGATAAGGAAATCGAAATTTATAAAGAGCTTGCAAAGAAGGAAGGTAAACCTGAGCAAATGCTTGAGAAAATTGCTATGGGAAGACTTAATAAATTCTACCAGGAAAATGTACTTCTTGAACAGGCATTCATAAAGGACAATTCAAAAACGGTTGGAGACTTATTAAAAGAATTTAACTCGAAACACGGATCGTCTGCGAAAGTTTCCCGGTTCGATCGCTTTCATCTCGGTGATGAGAAAAAGTAATTCTAAAACGAAAGGTCTTAATAATATTAAGACCTTTTTTTATATTTAAACATTAAAATATTCAGGATGTGATGAGCTTAAAGTACAAACGAATTTTACTCAAACTTAGCGGCGAATCCTTAATGGGTTCACAGGATTTTGGCATTGATAATAATGTGCTTGAATTTTTTTCTGAAGAAATAGAGAAAGCATATAAAACAGGTGTTGAGCTTGGAATTGTAATCGGTGGTGGTAATATCTATCGTGGTCTTAGTGCGGCTTCACAGGGAATTGACAGAGCGACAGGTGATCAAATGGGAATGCTGGCTACTGTGATTAATTCGCTTGCTCTTCAAAATGCAATCGAGAAAAGAGGAATCTATACACGACTTATGAGCGCGATAAGTATGGAAGCAATCGCAGAACCTTATATAAGACGAAGAGCAATAAGACATCTTGAGAAAAAAAGAATTGTGATTTTCGGTGCGGGTACAGGTCATCCGTATTTTAGTACTGATACCGCAGCCTCTCTTCGTGCCGTTGAAATAAAAGCTGATGTAATAATCAAAGGGACCAGGGTAGATGGTGTGTTCGACAGTGACCCGGAAAAAAATCCTGATGCTTTAAAATTTGAAAACATTTCGTATCTGGATGTTCTTAAAAAGAATCTTCGTATAATGGATTTAACAGCAGTAAGTCTTTGCCAGGAAAATGATTTGCCAATGATTGTGTTTAATATGGATGTTCCCGATAACTTACTGAAACTTGTTTCCGGGGAAGATATTGGTACTCTGATTAATAGTGGAGAAAAAATACCTAGAGAAATTAAATAATATTGGAGTTAATATGCATCAGCAAATAAAAGAAGCTAACAGCAGAATGGATAAAACACTTGAGACTTTAAGAAGTGAACTCGCTAAAGTGAGAACGGGAAAAGCTACAACAGTTCTGCTCGATAGTATCAAAGTTGATTATTACGGAAATATGGTTCCCCTAAACCAGGTTGGAAATGTATCAGTGCTTGATGCTCACACTCTCTCAATAACTCCCTGGGAAAAACAAATGGTTCAGATAATTGATAAGGCAATACTCGAAGCAAATCTTGGGCTAAATCCTATTAGTGACGGAACAAATCTTAAAATTCCAATTCCACCTTTAAATGAAGAAAGAAGGAAAGACCTGGTAAAACTTGTGAAAAAATTTGGTGAGGATAGTAAAGTTGCTATCAGGAATATTCGTCGTGATGCAAACGATCATTTAAAGAAGGAACAAAAAGATAAAAAGATGACTGAAGATCAGCTTCACGATGCAGAAAAAGAAATGCAAAAATTAACAGATGAACATATAAAACTTATTGACGATACACTGAAACACAAAGAAAAAGAAATTATGGAAGTTTAATAAAGATGACTCGTCTCAAATAGTTTCAATTGTCACCCGCAGGAATAATTAAATCAGATCCCATAAAACTTACAACTCATCTTGACAAATCAAAAGAAAGAAGATAAGTTTCAGACGGGAAATAAAAGCAGAAAGAAAGCGGGAGAAAAACCTTTCAATCAGTGGAGTAAAAGTTTATGAAAAGAAGTTTAATTAAAAAAGCACTTGACAAACAAAACAAATTGAGTAAACTTTCACTACTCACTACTCACTACTCACTACTCACTACTCACTACTCACTACTCACTACTTACTTTTACTTTTTACCTATTGCTTCTATCTTCTAGCGTTTCCGCACAAGTAATAATAAAAGAAAGAATAGAGATAAATCCCCAGAAAATTCTTCCAAGTTATCCAATACCTCAATACACACCTTGTGGACCGTATCCCGGACTTATTGATATTCATAATCCACGTCAGGCTGTATGGAACGGAAGTTCATTCTGGCTAGATCCATACCAGCAGTTATTTGTTTTTCAACAGTCTGGAGGTTATCATCTAAATCAAGAACACATTTATAATATTGAAACGACTGCGGGAGGAGATTACTTTTCTATAACCAAACTTGGGGGTATAGATCCCATAACCGGGGAATTTATAGAACCAGAAGATATGGGTGATACACTCCTAAATGTTATGGGTGTAGATTTAATTGGAACAGGTGAATGGGAAATTACCCTTTGTGGTACATACCAAAAAGAGAATGGTCCGGATTACCAATGTCATTTTTCAAAAGACGCTCCTCAAGGGACAGAAGTTATAGTTAAGATAACAGATTTAACCGAGGGAGATCCCCCGAAATACTTCCACACGTTTATAGAAATTCCGTCGATGATAGTGGAAGAAGGTTATACTACCTATATGCAGCATTATTACAGTCATAATATTGATATGTGGGTTTATGATCCGGGTAATTGTACATTAGGATGCGGAGGACATCTGCCTTCCTGGGTTACTTTTACAGTGGAAATAGTTCAGGGTCAGGAGTACGGAAGCATTCATAATTTGTTAACGGATGAATCAGCAGATTATTTTACAAATATAGAAACAATTTCATCCTGGGCAGGACAATCTGAAATAAGGTGGTTTGAATTTGTTGCAGATGGAGTGCAGCCAGATACATCATCACCGGCTCACGTTGTTATCAGATATACGCCATCGGATGCGTCCGTAGGCATAGTAGAGCATAATATTTATGTAGAGTATAATGATGTTGTCCCTGTTGAAGAAGGTATTCTTGTTCAGTTTGAAGATCAGGTAATTGCACCGGGAGACACAACACAAATAATTTTAAAAAGACAAAACTCTGACGGAACACTCGAAGATTTTTCCCAATAGGATAGTTTTGAGATCGGAATGATAGAAGGATGCGATGCAGGATTGATTCTTAATAACGGAGCAATGGAAAATTATTTTGCAGAAGTGTACCAGCCGATATATTTTGTAGCAGCGAATGATTTAACAGAAACGGATACAGTAAGAATTAGAGTAGGATTGATAGAAGGAAGCAGCAGCAAACCTGTGAATAAAGGTGGAGAAGAAAAAGAAGCTATTATAACTAATCTAAATAAAAACAAAAAAGAACCTGAACCACTCCCAATGAATCCGAGTACTTACTGTTTCCCAGAAAATTTCTGGACGCCACACGATCTGGAGGGTGTTAGCAATCTGGTGGTGGGGGATGAGTGTGATAATTTACCTACAGAACAACAAGAAATTTCTTACACTTTGTTAGAACAACCAGAGTTTTTTATAGTTCCTCATTCTGATCTGGAAGAACTTAAACTCGTAGAGCTAATTCAGGTGTGTAATGATACTGCACATCCAAATCAAAATGGAGGCTCAATCCCTGTGGAGTATAAAAGATACAGATATGATTATACCACAAATTCATTTAAAATTTCCTGGGTACTTGAGCCATATAAAGGAATAGATGGGTACGTACATTATTATTTTAAAAATCAACAATCCAATCAATCCACAAGTATTTTATTTGATTATGTAACAGGGGTATGTTACACAAAGATTAACAAACCTTGGTTAACTTTAATAGAAAATATTTCTGACATTGATGAACCAACTAAGATCCCCTCTTCAGATGACAAGCAAGCATTCAAAGATTTTTGTGGGCATCTATGTTATCCAAATGAAAGAGCAACTTATGTTCTTGTAGAAATAATTCAAATTCATGAAAGTGAACATATGAATGATTTTGAAGAAATAATTTCAAGGAGTTTTCCAAAGTTGGCTCAAAAAATAGAAGATCATAAAGATTTGTGTGAAAGTTACGATGAAACTGTAAGAATAAATGCCGAAAAGGTTATTTATGATATGATTGAAAATTTTATTGATGAAGCAATCAGTGAATTTCAAGCAAAATCAGGTGAACCAAATAGTGAAACTGAACTTAATAACGAGAGGAAGATTCAAGGTCGCCCAAGTATAACGAACAGGATTGAAGATTATAAAAATGCTTTGAAAAATAGATTTTCAATTCTTAAAGATGAAGTTTGTCAAAAATGTTCGTATGAAGAACAAAATTAGGGAGATAAAATGAAGAAGTATAAATATATAATAATAGTAATAATTCTTTTAAGCACTTTTGCGAATATTATTTGTCAGCAAGAACCTCGTCCTGAGACAAAAGCATACATACTCGATAAACTTCAGAATGGTGATTATTATCATAGAAGTGCAGTTATTGGAGATGCAACAAATATGTATATAATTCCTGAAGTTGTTCCGATTTTAGAACAAACATTACATCAACAGGGTCGTACACTTGCCTATAGATATTTAAGAGCCCTGGCAAAATATAATTCTCCAAATTTCACTTCATTAGCACATTGGTTCATTAATTCGGTGGATACTCTTCAAGTAGAAAATGTTTCTTTTGAAACCGCATTAGAAATGAAAGTTTATGTAACAGATAAACTTATGGATAGAGGTGATTTTAGTACAGTGCAATATGTATTTGATTTGGTTGAGGAGAAAAAGCCAGAAACATTTATCGGTGCGGCTAATATGCTGAATAAGATAATTGAAAATGTGCCACAGTGGGAAGCAGAATTAAAAGCAGAATTAATAAGATTGACATATCTTAACGATTATTTTGAAAGTTATGATGCCATTTACTCATTAACTAAGTATTACAGCAGTGAGACTATTCCTATATTGGTTTTTGTATTTGCAAATAGTCCATATAGACCTGAGAAAGCTTTAGCGCTTGATAGCTTAATAAAATATGGGTATCCAGAAATTGAAGGATTAATGAGAATCCGTTTGATTCCAGATTCATCGATGACAACTGCGATTGCCGAGCGATTGTTAGAGTATTATCCATCTCCGTATAACTATAAATTTATTAGTAATAACTTCGACCAAATTTCGATCAGCAGAAAACTGACAATAAATTTTCTTTTACAGGGTTTTACACCTTCACCACCTGATACTTTAATGTCAAAAAGTGATATGATTGAAGATCTAATAAGTCTAATTGATACTGTTTATAACTACACCTGGCTCGGTGATCTAACTTTCTCCAACGAACTAAAAAATATTTTAACAACAGCCAAAACAAATTTACAAAATGGAGACTCACTCGCTTGCAGAGTTCAGGTAAAAACATTCCAGGATTTAGTTGATAATGTTTATAAAGACTCACTTAACTCAGATCCACGTTTTGTAACGATAGAAGGTTGGAAATTTCTTTACTGGAATGCTCAGTATATTTTAGATAGATTACCAGAACAACAAGCAAACCCTAACTTACTTGTAAACCTAAAAAACAGTTTGGGCAACCAAATACCAGCAAGCAATGTAATGTATTATGAGTCTGCCACAAGCGGCTGGAAAGATGCAGTTAACAACGGAGACGGAACATTTACTGTAATAACAACAAAACCAACAGTAAGCATAAGAATGTTCTACGAGTATGCAAACCAAACAGTTCATAATGTTCCTGCACAAAACAATACTTATACGTTTCAAACAGTAAACACAGCAGTGGAGTTAAGAAATAGCTCAGGAAATTTGATACCTGCCCCAATGGGGGATGTTGGTACAGTTCAGTATTATGCAGGAGCTTGGAGAACATTTGGAACAACAACAAACGGAGTTGCATACAAAGAACTTCTTCCAATCAATTACAGTTTCAGAATGACTTATGAATATGTACCGATTGACAAACAACAGGACATAAGCGTAAACAGCACAGTTACATTCACAACAGTATTGTGCACATTAAAAGTAACCAATTTAAACAATCAACTGCTTGCAGGTGCAAGTACAAAATATTACTCAACAGCGTGGAGAGATATCGGACTTACAAATTCAGAAGGAGTAATAACAAAAGATCTTCTTCCAAAGAACTTAAACTTCAGAGCCACGTACAATAATGTTAGTCTTGAAAAACAGCAGGATATTGGAGTAAATAGTTTAGTAGAGATTCAGTTAAACGTTCCGTAGGAATGTATAATTCATAATGTATAATTAAGAATTAACAATGAAAAATGAAAAATGAAGATGAAGGTTCTGATTCATAGCTCCGTAGGAGCGACATATTTATAGAAACAGAAAAAACAAAAAAAATCAAGTCCCGTCAGGGACGACATAGATGCAGAGGTAAGAAATGAAAATAAAAATTTTAATTATAGTATTAGCAATAACACATTATTCATTTTCACAAACCGTTTACGAAGTTCAGCCGGGCACAAAAGGCAACGAGATAACATTGACAGTTGCAAATATTTCAGAAACAAATCCTGCAGAAAATGTTAAAGTAATGCCTCCCCAACCCCTCCAAAGGAGGGGCTTTCAGGAAGAGCGAATTACGTTTCACCAATCAGAGCAAACAATTGAGAGGATAGAACCAACAGAAGAAGCGGAATTAACATTCACATTTGATATAAGCAGAAATGTTTCAATTACAAAAAAAGATACAATTGATTTTATGATAACGGATGCAAATGGACTGATGATGACAAAGACATTCATCTTCAGTTACACAGGTCCGAAAGAATTTAAGCTTGAGCAGAATTATCCGAATCCATTTAATCCAACAACAACGATACAGTATCAAATACCTGCCTCCCCAAACCCCTCCAAAGGAGGGGCTTTTGTATCATTAAAAGTTTACGATATACTTGGCAGCGAAGTCGTAACATTAGTAAATGCAGAACAGCAGCCGGGATATTATGAAGTTCAATTTAATGCTTCTCATTTAGCGAGTGGAATGTATGTTTATCGGTTGCAAGCAGGAGAATACATTTCTACAAAGAAGATGTTGATGATTAAATGATCTGATCAATTCATCTGCCTTACGACAGACAGGTCAGAAATCCCGACCTTGTCGGGGATGGTGTTGAAATAAAATTATTATTTATGGATAAATCTTTACACCTTGAGAATGAAATATGAATAGAAAAATTATTGAAAAAGAAATTATGGAAGTTTAAATCTGTTCATAATATTCTTATGAAGCCCGGTTCAACAGACCGGGTTTTTTTATTTAAACAAAATACAGCTTAATACTGAGCAGTATTATCTGCTGACATTTATTACTGTAAATAATTATTTGATTTTTGAGTAAATTTTAAACTAAATAATTACGAATTAAATATTTTAAAAGGTTTTTACATAGCGTGAAGTTGCTGGAAAAACTAAAAAAAATGAAGTTAGGTCCCGTGAATGCCTCAGACTATCTTAATAAAGAAGTACTGAAAAATATCATCTATCTGACTTTGGCTATCGTGTTGTTTTTCGGTGGTATTCTCGTCTATGGTATCATTTTAAATCTTCGTGAAGTTCCGCTATCAGAAGCAATGCTCAAGGTAGGTTTTACTGAGATTAAAAATCCAAAGTTAGTTATCGACAGGCATAATTATACACTTGGCTTATATGAGGATAGCGTTCTGATTAAAAATTATCGTGTAAGTTTGGGAAAATCACTTCAGGTACCAAAAACCAGAGCAGATGATAAAGCCACACCGGTTGGAGTTTATAAAATTTGTAAGATTTATACCAACCACAAATACCATAAATTTTTTCAGATTAATTATCCCAATCTTGAAGACGGTGCAAATGCTTTAAGAAGAGGATGGATTTCACAAAAGGAATTCAATGAAATCAAGTTTCAATTTTATTATGAAGGCTGCACAAAATTTCACTATTTGTTAGGTGGTAATATTGGAATTCATGGTATTGGTGAATTAAATTATATTTTTAAAAATCTTCCATTCGTTTTCAACTGGACTAATGGTTCCATAGCGATGAGTGATGAAAACATTGACGAAATTTATTCAGTAATAAAGGAAGGAACTGAAGTTGTTATTAAATAAAACTACTATCTGGTCTTCCATTCTGCTTCTACTTATAGTTGCTAATGGATGCAAAAAATCTTATGAACCTCCTCCGCATAATTTATTTGAAAATGAGCAGCTCATTGAGCAAACAGCAAAAGATTTGTTAGGAGAAAATATTTCTTTTACCACTTCAGGTTATTTTGAAACAGACTCGGTAAAATCTATTGTTGCTGGTAAAGAAATATCAGAAAAAAATCAATGGGGTATTAAATTCTATCTTATCAGTTGGGTTGATGGAGAGTTTAAAGTTAAGTATGAAACAGGTCTGCTGAATGGGTCTTTTGTTCAGTGCATAGTAAATAAATTTAAATTTGCTGACATTGAAAATGAGATGGTTTATTATAACTCTAAAAATTACTTTCTTGGAAATGCAAGCGGTGATGTTTATTTACATGTGATAGACCTGAAAAAAATGAAAGTTTATAGTGCACACCTTTCAGTAATAACGGAAGGAAAAGTCTCACTGGATCTTACTCAAAATATTGATGTACCGATGATCAAAACTTTTTTTGTAAGTTATTTCAGAAGAGATTATCCGAACCTGAGAATAGTTGAAAAAGCACTTTAATTTGTTCAACACCAGATTACTATTGTTCAGGAAAGGTATGTTTATTTATAAAAGAAAAATCACAACCTCTTGATGAAACATCTCCTCTGCTGCATATGTTTAGCATTATGTTTTAGTATGTTCAGCCGTGCTCAGGATATGGAAAGCTATGAATTAGCGTCCATTAGTTTCGAAGGTAACGAAACTTTTACAGATACTGAGTTAAAGGCAGTTATTCAAAGCGAGGAAAATCCTTTTTGGCTTTGGAGATTTTTATACAGTACGGTTTCATTTATCGGCTCACCTCCAAATTATTTCGATTCAACAACTATCTCTGTTGACATTATTTCTCTTAAATCATTTTATGCTGTTAATGGTTTTTTTGAAGCTGAAATAAGTGCTTCATTTGTGCTTGATACAACGGCGAAAACCGCCGAACTTAAATACATCATTAAAGAAAATACTGCCCATACTTACGGCAAAGTTCAATTTACCGGGCTCGATAATCTGAGTCAGGAAATGAATGATGCGATAATTGAATATAAGAAATATCCTACATGGGAAAGATATGTTCAGGACAATGTTCAAAAGAAAAATGATGAGATAATATCGTATCTGAAAAATAATGGCTTTATGCTTGCACGTTATGATAGCACAGTTGTAAAAATTGATACAGTAAATTCGAAAGCAGATATTTCAACATATTTTAATCGCGGCAGATGGTACACTTACGGTGACATCAAAATTGAACAGGATGGTGAATCAAGTTCTGAAGTAAGTTATGACCTGATTAAATACCTTACCAATATAAATGTGGGCGATGTTTACAGAGTGGAAGAAATTTCCAAAAGCAGAGTCAGATTAGCACGGACAGGTCTATTTAATTCCATTAATTTAACCGCTGATACAATCAGCTCGAACAGCAGTAAAGCAAGTCTGCTTATAAAAGGAACCGTTGGAAGTTTGAATGAATTATCACCTGAAGTTTTTGTTGATAATGAGTTTGGTTTTTTTAATGCTGGCGTTGGTGCAAGTTATATCAGGAAAAATTTTCTTGGTGATGCCAGGAAACTGACAGTGCGTGCACGATTCAGGTTAAATGATATCACTAACCTTAGATTTGATTCGGAATCATTTAAGGAGACTTTTCAAACAGAAGTTGATTTATCTGCAATTGTCGAACAACCTTTTTTATTCAGCCGTAATATAGCTGGAAGGCTGGAAGGATATATCAAGTCATACAACATCTCTACAGTTGAATACGATAACTTCGGTGCAAATTTTACATCAGCCTTTGATATGCCCAAACACACTTTTGTAAATTTGCTTAGTCCTTATTTAAGATTTGACGGATTAAGTTATACTATTCCGGAGTTTGTAAAAGATGCAGATACGTTATCAGTTAGTCCGATGACATTCACATCATCGCTTGGTGCTGAAATTGGTTCTACAACTACCGATGATCTTTTTTATCCGACCGAAGGAAGATTAATTTCGATTATTTCAGAAGTATCTTCTGCAAAAGTTAAATGGGATGGAAGGAACGTTAATAGCGGTCAAACTCTCACGCTTGTTGATTCATTAGGTTACTATGCTAAAATGCAGATTACTATTGGATTATATAACGCAATTTCCCGCGACAAATTCACTGTTCTTGGTATAAAAGCAAAAGCCGGCTATATTCAGATGCTAAGTGGTGATGCAGCGCTTGTATCTCCTAACCAAACATTTTTTGCCGGTGGTAGTAATTCAATCAGAGGCTGGAGAGGAAGAGAACTTGTTCCTACGGATTTAGTTTTCAAAGATTTGTTTCCTCCTTCACTGAATGAACAGTTAAAAATAAGAGGCGGAAATATCTTACTTGAGGGCAGTTTTGAATATCGAAGAAAGTTTGAAAAGGATTATGGCTTCGTTTTCTTTACAGATTATGGGAATACATGGAATGATATTAAAGGAATTAGAATAGATCAGATCGCAGTTGCAATCGGAACCGGTGCAAGATATTATTCACCTATTGCACCATTCAGACTGGATTTTGGTTTCAAGTTTTACGATCCCAGAGATCAAAAATTTATATTCGACAAAAAATTTTTTAGTACAATGGTTATCCATTTTGGAATCGGCGAAGCATTCTGAACAGTCCGGTTTATCCGATTATTGCTATCTTTCAGTAGAAATAAAAAAATTGTTGAATCAAAACAGCAGGTATAAATGATTTACAGTATGACAGGTTATGGAAAAGGCAGTACGGCAAAAAATGAAACTTTTATCGAAGTCGAAGTTAAAAGTGTCAACAGCCGTTTTTTTGAAACTTCATTAAAACTTCCGCCAATACTTTTACCCTACGATTATGAGATAAGAGAATTCATCAAGACCAAAGTCCAGCGTGGAAAACTAAATGTTGTATTTCATTTCAAAAAAGATGGAGTTGAAAATGGTTTCATTTCGATTGACGAAAAGAAACTTTCAAATCACATTTCTCTTATCAAAAAAATAAAAAAAGCAGCTTCTATAAAAGATGAAATCAAACTTGAACACTTGCTGACAGGAAAAGAATCGTTTATTTCACAGGATACTGAATTGAGTAAATCGGAATTTGATTTAGTTAAGTCAGCTCTTACCAAAGCACTCGATAAATTAATTTTAATGAAGAAAAAAGAAGGAACTGAATTAGCGAAAGATCTTTCATCCAGAATTGAAAAAATTCTTAAAATAGTAAGCGAAATAGAAATCGAGTACAAAAAAAGCATCAATGATTATTTTAACAAACTCAGGCTGAGAATTACTGAATTACTTGATAATGCCGAAATTAATGAGGACCGGTTAAATCTTGAGCTCGCATTGATTGCAGATAGAGCAGATATTACAGAAGAATGTGTGCGGTTAAAAAGTCACATTAAATTTTTTAAAGAGAGCATAAAGAATGAAAAAGAACCGGGTAAAAAATTAAATTTTCTTTGCCAGGAAATGAACAGGGAAACAAATACAATTTCTTCAAAGTCAATCTCAACTCCGGTAATACATTCCTCAGTTCTTATTAAGGAGGAAATAGAAAGAATAAGAGAGCAGATACAGAATATCGAATAACAGTGGATTCAATGAACGGAAAAATATTAGTTTTCTCAGCGCCGAGCGGTGCAGGTAAAACAACTATAGTAAAAGAAATTCTGAAAGCATTTCCACGGATTGTTTTTTCGATATCTGCTACTACCAGACCAAAACGGGAAACTGAAACGGATGGAGTAGAGTATTTCTTTCTCTCTGAAAAAGAGTTTGAAAATAGAATAAAAAAAGAAGATTTTATCGAATGGGAGAAGTTTTACGACTATTATTATGGCACTTTAAAAAGCTTTATTATTGAAAATATTGAGAATGGTAAAACTGTTCTTTTAGAGCTTGATGTAAAAGGTGCGCTTACTATAAAAAGACTTTATCCTTATGCACATTTAATATATATTTCGCCTCCCAGTTTCGAGGAACTTGTTAAGCGTCTCAGGCAAAGAAACACAGAAAGTGAATCTGATTTTCAAAAAAGAATTGAGCGTGCAATAATGGAACTGAGTTTGAAAGACAAATTCGATTTCATTATTGATAATCTTGAACTTGAAACAGCAATCAGTGAAGCAAAAAGTTTAGTAAATAAAATATTAAAGGAGAATTTGTAAATGGAAATCACACCAATTGATTTAAGAGAAATTGATAAGCGGGCAAGTAATGTTTATGAAGGAATTATTGTTACTGCCAAAAGAGCAAGACAGATTAATTCTGAGAATAAAATTGAGTTTAACGCATTGCTAAGTACAATTCCTGAAGCCACAACTGATGATGAAAGCGAAGACATTGATAACCCTGCTCAATTGAAAATTGCACTTGAAATGGAACAGAGGAAGAAACCTCATCTTCAGGCATTGACTGAATTTCTTGATGGCAAAATTGAATTTAAGTATAAATAATAGTTTATATTCAATTTAATGGGTAAGTCCGGCTTTATGCCGGATTTATTTTTTTAAATATCTTGTTGGTATTTACATTAAATTTCAGGTGAATAAATTGAAAGTAAGGAAATGACAAAAGATATTTTATCTGGTAAAAAAGTATTACTGGGAATTACAGGGTGCATAGCTGCTTATAAATCCTGCCTGATCATTCGTGAACTAATTAAACGTGGAGCAGAAGTAAAAGTTGTAATGACACCCTCAGCAACTGAATTTATTTCTCCATTGACAATTTCATCTCTTTCAAACAACGAAGTTATTGTAAATACTTTTCCTAAAAATCAAAAAGATGGAACAAACGTATCCACCTGGCATATAGATTATGCACTCTGGGCTGATTTGATGTTATTAGCTCCGGCTACAATAAATACAATTGCAAAAATTTCTTATGGATTTGCTGACAATGCATTAACAACACTTGTAACAGCATTAAGATCTCCTTTGATAATCGCACCAGCGGCTGATGTCGATATGTACAACAATCCAATTAACAAAGAAAATCTTGAAAAGCTTGAAAGACATGGTCATTACATCATCTATCCTGAAACCGGTGAACTTGCAAGCGGACTTACCGGTGAGGGCAGATTAGCTGATACAAATAAAATTATCGAGGCAGTTGAATTAATATTATCAGGTTATTCAAAAGATTTGATTGGTAAAAAAATTCTTATTTCAGCTGGACCAACTTATGAAGATATTGATCCCGTTAGATTTATAGGAAATCGTTCATCGGGAAAAATGGGATATGCAATCGCAAAAGCTGCATTTTTACGTGGAGGTGATGTAACTCTTGTTTCAGGTCCATCATCACAAAATATTTATCCGGAAATAAAAACATTGAAAGTACGTTCTGCTGTGGAAATGGAAAAAGCAGTAAAGAAAGAAATTGATAAAAATGATTTATTAATTATGTCCGCAGCAGTTTCAGATTTTCGTCCTTCAAAAACTTCATCAAATAAAATTAAAAAGGGAAAAGGATCGCTCGATTTGAAACTTGAAATGAATGTTGATATACTGTCTTCAATCAAATCAAGGAAAACAAAAGTTGTTGGATTTGCTCTTGAAACACAGAATGAACTTAGCAATGCAAATAAGAAATTAAAAGAAAAAAATCTGGATATGATTGTGTTGAATTCTCCCGGCAAAGAAAGTGGATTTGAAGTTGATACAAACAAAGTAACAATCATTAAGCAAGATGGCAAACAAATTAAGTTGCCATTGTTATCCAAGTTTCAAGTTGCAAATAAAATTTTAAGCGAAATTAAAACTGTTCTATAATAAAGTACAAACCCAATTACTTAAAGTAATTGGGTTTGTTATCGTAAATCTTTATCATTGATGAATAAACCAACTAAACAAGAAATAATTAAAACATTAAATCTTCAGAAAGAAATTTTCGGAGATGAATTATTTATCCCGAAAAATAAAATGAAAGTATCAGTTGTTAAGGAACCGGAAACTTTATTTGGAGAAACGAAATTGTTCAATGTTGAAAAAGAAGATTGGGAAAAATCAACTTCACTCGATCAACTTGAAAAACTTATTTGTAATTGCACAAAATGCAGACTTCATAAAGGCAGAAATAAATTTGTATTCGGATCCGGTAATCCGAATGCAGATGTTTTAGTTATCGGTGAAGGACCTGGGGCAGAAGAGGATAAGCAGGGATTACCATTTGTTGGAAGAGCCGGACAACTTTTAACTGATATGCTGAAGGCAATAAAGTTCTCCCGAGAAGAAGTATATATTGGAAACATTGTCAAGTGTCGTCCACCAGAAAACCGAACACCGATGCAGGATGAAATGGATACTTGTCTGCCATACTTAAAAAAACAAGTCGAGTTGATAAAACCAAAATTGATTCTCTGTTTGGGTCTAACGGCTGCAAAAGGGTTGTTAAACAAAAGAGAATCACTTGGTGAATTGAGAAAAAGTATTTTTGATTACGAAGGCGCAAAAGTGATTGTTACATATCATCCGGCTGCAATGCTCAGAAATCCTCACTGGAAAAAAGATTGCTGGGAAGACTTGAAGAAGTTTAGAAAAATGTATGACGCCCCGTGAGATAAATTTTTAAGAAAGACTATAACTAATTTGAAATTTATATATATGTTAAAATTTTTAATGTGAATTTGCATCTATCTCACGGGGTGAGATTTGTAAGTACCAAAGAATATAAAGATGAAACACTTTTATATATATGTTTTACAATCTGAAAAAGATAAAAAGTTTTATACTGGCTACACACACAATATAAACAAGAGATTTGAACAGCATAATTCAGGTATGGTTGATTCAACTAAAAATAGGAGACCATTCAAATTAATCTATTGGGAAGGAAGTTTGAACAAGTGGGATGCGATTAATCGAGAAAAGTATTTAAAGTCTGCCTGGGGTAAACGTTATTTGAAAAATAGGCTTAAGAATTATTTAACTCATGAGATAAAATTATAGATTAAATAATTTGGTGGTGTGGAAATGGAAATCATTTTAAATAAGAAATATCAAATTAACAATATCGCTCTGGTATAATGAAACTTTATATCATCGTTGCTTTTGGTTCTGGAATTGGGGGAATGCTGAGATATTATGTCTCAGATTTAGTTCAGAAGAATTTTAATTCATTATTCCCATACGGAACTCTAACAGTAAATGTTATTGGAAGTTTTATAATTGGATTTGTTTTATTCTATTTTGATTCATTAAAAATTATTTCAGTCGAAATGAGATTATTTCTTACAGTCGGAATTTGTGGAGGTCTCACCACATTTTCCACTTTCTCTTATGAAACTATAAAATTAATTCAGGATTCAGAATATCTCTTAGCCAGTGCAAATATTCTCCTAAATATTATGCTTACATTACTTGCAGTTCTATTAGCTGCTGTTATATCAAAACTTTTTATTGGAGCTTAAAAATGCATATCGAAGGTGATGCAAAATTATTGCGAATTTTTGTTGGTGAATCTGATTTAATAAATCACATTCCTGTTTATGAAAAGATTGTTCTTGAGGCTCGTGAAGCAGGTTTAGCAGGTGCAACCGTCACTAAAGGAGTTATGGGATTTGGCGCTTCGAGCAGGATACATACTTCCAAAGTTCTGAGACTTTCTGAAGATCTACCATTGGTAATTGAAATAGTCGATGAACAAAAAAAGATTGAAGAATTCATTCCTGCTTTGAATAAATTATTTGAAGAAGCGAACTCGGGTGGAATGATTACGATTGAGAAAGCCAGCATTATTAAGTATACAGTTTCGAATAAATAAATGACTGGACACATTAATGCGATGGAACTTAAAATTCAGCAAATAGAAATCAATTCGAAATTTATCAATGATATTGTTGAGGTAAGAAGATTAAGAGCAATTTTATTTTTTGAACTCTCCACATCTGCTGCTTTTATAATACAATCATTCTGGCCAATAAATTTATATATTATCATTGGTGCAGCAACCTTATTTACTCCTTATTTGCTTTATGTTCTGATTAAAGAAAGAAAATACGGTTGGATAATAATGTTCTTTCTTTTGGTATTATTACCTTATCCTGTACTTTATTTGATAATTGGAGAGTACATTTTACTTCCCGGTTGGATGCTTCTTCCAATAATTTCATTTTTATTTTTATTGTTTCATTATCAAGTTTTCAGTGGAAGATTGGCTCAGAGAATACAGTTGGGAACAGCAACTTCTCCAGCAAAGGAAATAGGAAGAAGAGCGAAAAAATGAAGGCTTTATATAAATTTTTAGGATTACGCTTCTTTGTTCAATTTTAATGATGAATAAAATATTAATTAAAAATTTATTTGGAGAAACGATATGTCAAAAACATATCAATGTCAGATTTGCAATAAAACCAAAAATAAAAATGAGGTTATTCCTGCTGCGGTAATCAGACCGGCACTTTCAAAATTAATTAAACAAGTACATCCTAACTTTAATGATTCAGGCTATATCTGTTTAGATGATCTCAATATTTTCAGGAATAAATACATCCAGCAATTACTTGAAGATGAAAAAGGTGAATTAACAGAGCTTGAAGAGACAGTCATTCAAAGTTTAAAAGACCACGAAGTATTATCTCGCAACGTAGAAGTTGAATATGAAGAAAAATTGAAATTTGGAGAACGTCTTGCGGATAAAGTAGCTGCTTATGGAGGAAGCTGGAAATTTATTATTTCATTTGCAATAATTTTAGCGATCTGGATAATTATAAATTCCGCTGTTTTATTATTTAAATCTTTCGATCCTTATCCATTTATTTTGTTGAATCTTGTTTTATCCTGTCTTGCAGCGATTCAGGCGCCGATAATTATGATGAGCCAGAATCGTCAGGAAGCTAAAGATAGAATAAGATCACAGCACGATTATCAGATAAATCTGAAAGCTGAGGTTGAGATAAGAAATTTACACCAGAAAATAGATCATTTATTAACTCATCAGTGGGAGAGATTAGTTCAGATTCAACAAGTGCAGCTTGAAATGATGGAAGAATTGAAATCGCGGAAATAGTTAAATCGAACAGCTTATTCAAAAAAGATTAAAAAATAATTATCAATCAATTGCTTCTTTAAAAACTATTTACGAATTTCCGAGTGAAATTAAAATCTACTTAAAAACTTATCCGGCAACTGCCGGATATTTTTTCCACAGAATGGCAAAAACTAGAAAAACAAATAATAACGGAAACGGGTTTGATAATTCAAAATCCGGCGATGTAAAACCACCATCAGCTCCTGAGATTGAAGCATCAGTACTTGGCGCGATGATGATTGAAAAAGAAGCAGTTCCAAAAGCGCTTGAAATGCTTTCACCAGAAAGTTTTTATGCTAAAGCTCATCGTATAATTTTTGAGGCGATGATTTCCCTTTTTGATTCCGATGAGCCAATCGATACTGTTACTCTTTACGAAGAATTAAAAAAGCGCGGTAACCTCGAAGAAGCAGGTGGAGCAGTTTATCTCAGCAAACTTTCACAGAATATTCCTTCCGCAGCAAACATTGAATATCACGCAAAGATCATTCTTGAAAAACAAATTTTAAGAGGATTGATAACAAGTGCTCACGAAATTGCAAAGAATGCTTATGAAGGTTCTGCTGATGCTTTTGATATTCTTGATGATGCTGAACGAAGAATATTTGATATAACTGAAAGTCATCTCACAAAATCTTACCAGGGAATGGATAGAGCTGTAAGAGAAGCTATGGAATATATCGAAACCATTCACTCATCTACTCAGCAAAGATTTTCTGTGCCGACGGGTTTTTACGAACTTGATGAAATACTTGGCGGATTGCAAAAATCAGATCTAATAATTCTTGCCGCACGACCTTCGATTGGAAAAACAGCTTTGGCTTTGTCGATTGCAAGGAATGCTGCGATTGATCACAAAGTTCCGGTTGGGATTTTTAGTCTTGAAATGGCAACAATGCAATTAATTATCAGGATGATTTGTGCTGAAGCAAGAATAAATGCTCATCTTGTAAGAACAGGAAAACTTCCGCACTCAGAAGGTCCAAAGCTGAGCAAAACTGTACACAAGTTAACAGATGCACCAATTTTTGTTGACGATACTCCTTCTTCAACTGTTCTTGAAATCAGAGCAAAAGCTAGAAGACTTAAATCTGAAAAAGGAATTGGACTGATCATCATTGATTATTTGCAGTTGATGACCGGACCGGCAAATGCTGAAACACGAGAAAGGGAAATTTCACATATTTCGCGCTCACTAAAAGCTTTGGCAAAAGAATTGAACATTCCGGTAATGGCACTCGCTCAGTTGAACAGAGCGGTTGAATCAAGATCTGATAAAAGACCACAACTTTCTGATTTGAGAGAATCCGGTTCAATTGAACAGGATGCTGATGTTGTTATGTTTCTGAATCGTCCGGAATATTATGGAATTGAGAAAGATGAAAACGGTGAATCTCTCGAAGGAGTTGCTGAAGTGATTGTCGGGAAGCAAAGAAATGGTCCGACCGGAATGGTTAAACTTGCTTTTGTTAAAGAGTACGCTCGATTTGAAAATCTTGCTCACGCCCGTCAGCTTGAAGAATTTGCCTCAATGCCAGCTGATGAAGATATCATCTGATTAATTAACAATTTACAATTAAGAATTAAAAATTGGTTCGAACTATACTTACATTTCTTCTCGTCATTTTTTCAATATCGTTTTCTTATTCACAACTTTTTTCTGAAGTTGATGTTGAAAAATGTGATTCAATATTTCAAATATCAGTTGATAAAAATCTTTCACAGAAACCTATTAATGAAGTGTTGGTTGAAATCGGGAAAAGTTTTATCGGAACCGATTATCTCGCTCACGGATTAGAAACAGATGGCGATGAGCAATTAGTTATTAATCTTTTTGGGCTTGATTGCACAACATTTGTTGAAAATGTATTAGTACTTTCCAGATGTGTTAAAGAAAAGCAAACATCTTTTGAAGATTATTTAGAAGAATTACAATTCATTCGCTACAGAGACGGAATAATTAATGGCTATCCTTCAAGACTGCATTATTTTTCTGATTGGATTTACAATAATGTTTCAAAAGGTATCGTTGAGGATATTACTGAACAGATTGGTGGAACAGCAATTCAGTTTAAATTAAATTTTATGTCAACTCATCCTGAAAGCTATAAACAGTTGAATGAAAATCCTGATTTAATTCCTCAAATAAAAATTCAGGAAGAAGAAATTAGTTCAAGAATTTATTACTACATTCCAAAAGATGAAGTTGAATTAAAAGAAAAGTTTATTAATGTAGGCGATATAATTGCTATCACAACAACAGTTGAAGGTTTGGACATCGGTCATTTAGGTATTGCGGTGAAACTGGACGACGAAAGAATTCATTTGCTGCATGCACCAACTGTTAATACTAAAGTACACATCACAAAAGAACCGCTTTCCGATTATCTTATGAAATATAAAAGACATTCGGGTGTGATTGTATTGAAACCTCTGGAACCTTAGATCTTATCTTTTTTCAATTTGAAAAATTTTCCAAGTTTTGGATAAGGAATCGTTAAACTTCTTTCAACTTCTCTGCTTTCAATTATAGCTTGCTTGCGTGCTTTCAAAATATCATTTCTGGAAAGTATTCCTACAAGTTTCAACTCTGTAAAATTATTAACAAGCGGGATTGAATATACATCCGATTCAGCCATCAACTCAGCCGCTTCCCTGATACTGTTATCTCCAAGAAGAACAGTTAGCGGTTTAGTAATCAGATTTTTTATTAATGTGTTTTCTTCTTCGTCTGGATTCATAATTTCTTCTCTTGTAACCACCCCTTTAACCATTTTATTTGTACTTACTACGGGAAAAGTATGATGTTTTATTTTATCACTATTAGCTGACATCCAGTTCCTGATTTTGTAAAGCGGTTCATTTTCTTCGACCGAAATTACATTGCCGGTTGCAAACTTGTTAACCGATAACTGATCAAGATAATCAGCAATATATTCTGAAGGAACCTTCACACCTCTTTTTGCAATTTTTTCTGTCATTATTGTTTGTTTCATGAACAGAATCGAAATCAAATATGACGCACTACAACTTGCAAGTAAAGGTAAAATGGCAGATGGCTGAAGAGTTGTTTCAAATACAAATACAATTGAAGTAAAAATTGCTCTTGAAGAACCTGCAAAAATTGCTGCCATTCCGGCAAGTGCAGCCATCTTTGGATCTATGTCAAGATTTGGAAATAATAATAAAGCCAATGTTGAAATTGATGCGCCCAATCCTCCGCCAATTGTAAACAGCGGTGCAAGTGTTCCACCGGAAGTACCGCTGCCAAGAGCAATTGTCCAGGAAATAAATTTAGCAATAAATAATATCACAAGAATTTGCCCGGTTACTTTTTGATCAAGAATATTTTCAATATTGTCATATCCAACACCGAGTGTAGCCGGAACGAAAAATCCGATAACGCCAACAGCAATTCCTCCAATTGCAGGCCACCACATCCAGTGAATAGGAATTTTCTCGAACCAGTGTTCAACTTTATAAACAGATTTTGTAATCAATATTGCTGCGATACCAAGTATAATTCCCAATCCGAAGTAAGAAATAATTGAAGCACCTGTTGGTGCTTGCAGATTTTCTATAAAAAACATTGGCTTGAATTCAGTAAAAAGTAAGTGTGTGCCGATTGCTGAAAGAGCAGAGAGAGTTACAGGAAGAAATGAAGCAGGCTTGAATTCAAATAATAATAATTCCATTGCTAAGAGTATTGCGGATAACGGACTTCCAAAAGTCGCGGTCATTCCTGCTGCAGCGCCACAAGCAAGAAGTATTTTTCTTTCCTGCGATGTCATAGAAAAAAATTGTGCAATCATCGATCCCATTGCACCACCGGTTGCAATGATTGGTCCTTCGGCTCCAAACGGTCCACCAGTTCCAATTGCGACTGCTGCTGATAATGGTTTGAGCAATGTTAGTTTGGGAGGAATTTTGCTTTTGTTTGTCAATACCTGTTCCATTGCTTCAGGAATTCCATGACCCCTGATTGCAGTCGATCCATACTTTGCCATAATTCCAACTATTAATCCCCCGATAACAGGAACTATAATAACGAACAGCCCAAGTTGGTTATATTTTGGTGAAGCAAAGTCAAAAGAAAATGTTCCATAAAAAGCAAGATTGGTAATTAAGCCGATTAGTGCTGTAAGGATTTGTGCGATCAAAGCTCCAATTATTCCAAGTATTATAGCAACAACAGATATCATCATTGATCTGTTGGTAAAATAGGATAATGGACTATGCACTTTTGATGAAGCCAGTGAGGGCTGCATTGAAGGTGCAACGAAAATAAATTTTTTATCTTCTGAGGGCAATTTGTAACCGAAGTATGTTTTGAATTCCTTAAAGGTATTGCTTTTTGAGCAATTAATCTATGTTAAAATTATTTTGTGATTATTTCATTAATATTTTCCTCAATTGATCGAGGTTTTAAATTTAATGAAATCAACTTATCAATATTCAAAGAAACATCTTCAACTTTAGGAAAGTTCGGAATTTCATCCATTGTAATTTTTTGCAGAAGGTTTTTATCGAGTCCGGCTAAGTCGCAAAGCATTTCTCCCATTTCAAATCTTGAAACTCTTTCAGTCCCACCTAAATTTATAGTTTCATTTATTAAATCCATTTTTACCAATTGTGCTATTATTAACGAAGCATCTGTGAGCGATATTGGAGTTCGAAGCTGATCTGTAAAAAGTTTAATGGGTTTCCTGTTTTTTAAGTCCACGTACATATTTTGAAAATGGCATTTAGAATGATTCAGTCCAAAACCATACAACAACGCAGTTCTTAAAATCAAATAGTTGTCCGTTGATTCTTTTACCTTCATTTCACCAACAAGCTTTGTCTCAGCATATAAACTTGCGGGGATTAATTTTGCATCTTCCTTAAGAAAAGAACCTCTGTAGCCGGCGTAAACAAGATCGGTGGATATGTAAATCATTTTTGATTCATACTGCTCACACAGAATGGCGATGTTTTTTGTTGCGTTAACATTTGTGTCAAAATATTCTTTGGAAGTTTGATTTTCTTTCTGGACAGGGTTAGTGATTGCAGCAGAGTGTATAACAATATCCGGTTTAACATTTTCAAATAATTCTTTTAGTTCATCTTCATTTAATATATCAACAACCGAGAATGGAAAGTCCTTACAATTTCCCGGATTATTTTTAAATGTTGTGTGCAATTTACATTGGTTTGAAATAGTGAGATTAAGGAATTGACCGAGCAAACCACTTCCCCCGGTAATTAAAACTTTTTTCATTTGTTATACCGAATTTGTGACTTATTAAAAGACCAGACGATTAATAAATTTGTTAATAATTTTGAGAGCTATCATTCTTTGGATTTCCTAAAGCCCTTTGGTAAATTTATAAATTATTTAATGGAATTATATGTATAGAAAAATATTATTTGCCAGTCTTTTCCTTACAACTTCTTTCAGCTATGGTCAATCCGGACAGTTTTTTGATGCTCCTTTTGGTGGTGGAATTGGATATGTTCCTGCTTGGTACATCCCTAATATTAATCCGGTAAACGATCAGTTAAAACAAATTGGAATGGCGGAACTTTCAACTAGCGGATTTTATTCATCAGGAATTGCCGGATATCTTTACATTGGTTTTGTTAAAAATCTGAGAGTGGGAGGAATGGGTTATGGTGGTTCTAAATCAACATCAGAAACTGTCAATAATATAAACAGAGAAGTGGTTTATAGTTTGGGAGGTGGAGGAGTAACAGTTGAATACACACTCCCTTTCATAAAAGATATTGGGATTTCAGTTGGAACTGTAATTGGTGCAGGAAATTTAGAGATAGATGTGTACAGGAGTTCAGGTGAATTTTCATGGGCAGGGACCTGGGAAGAACTTTCTGATCCAAATTTTAATTCAAATAGTTACAATCAAAAATTAATGAACAGTTATTGGATGTTCACTCCAACAATAAATCTGGATTATCCTGTTTACAGATTTGTATCATTAAGACTTGGTGCAGGTTATCAAATAACATTCGCAGATGATTGGACGGCGAATAATGATCAAAGTGTTTCAGGAATTCCATCTGATTTAAACAGCAATTCATTTTTTATCCAGTCAGGAATATTTATAGGATTCTTTTCTTTTTAATATGAAGAATATCTTAGTTACCGGTGGTGCAGGATTTATAGGCAGCAATTTCATTAATCACATCTTAAAAAATCGCAGCGATATTTTTATAGTCAATCTCGATAAGCTTACCTATGCCGGTAATCTTAATAATTTAAAAGATGTTGAAAATCATCAGAACTATTTTTTTGTTAAAGGTGATATAGTAAATGATGAACTGGTTAACTACCTTTTTCAGAAATATGAGATCACTCATGTAATAAACTTTGCTGCAGAATCGCATGTGGATAGAAGTATCCTTGGCTCAGAAGTTTTTTTCAGAACAAATGTACTTGGTACAAATGTTCTGCTTGAAAATGCAAAAAGATTTGGCGTAGAAAAGTTTGTCCAAATTTCAACTGATGAAGTATATGGTAGTCTTGGTCCTGTAGGAGAATTTGAAGAAATAACCCCGCTGCAACCGAACAGTCCGTATGCCGCAAGTAAAGCTGCAGCAGATATGATGGCGCTTGCATTTCATCACACTTATCATGTGCCGGTAGTAATAACCAGATGCTCAAATAATTACGGATTGTATCAGTTCCCTGAAAAGCTGATTCCGTTGATGATCATTAATGCTATGAATAATAAAAAACTTCCGGTATATGGAGATGGATTAAATGTGCGGGATTGGATTTACGTAATCGATCATAACAAAGCTGTTGAGATGGTATTGGAGAAAGGAAAAGTTGGTGAAGTTTATAATATTGGTGCGAGTACTGAAAAACCAAACATTGAAATTGTGAAGTTGATTTTAAAACAACTTGGGAAATCAGATAAGTTGATTGAATACGTGAAGGACAGACCCGGACACGATAGAAGATATGCCATCAATTCATCAAAAATAAAAAATGAACTTGCCTGGCAGCCACAATATTCGTTTGAATCTGCCATTAAGAACACTATTAATTGGTATTTAGAAAACGAAAATTGGTGGAAAGAAATAATTTCCGGTGATTATCAAAACTATTACAAATTACAATATTCTTCCAGATCAAATTGAGGACAATGAGGTTTATTAAAATGAAAATAACAATTTTATTCTTTGTCTTAACATTATTTATTTCGACAACTTATCCTCAATTTACTCAGGATACACGAACGAGCAGTGATTTACTTGGTGCAGGTAAGATAAGTGTAACAATCGGCGGAACTTTCCCGATAAATGGAACTTTCCCGGCTCTTATTACTGACAGGGTTGATGAATTCATAACAAGAATGTATGCGGAGGCAGTTGACTTAACCCTAAGAATTAATTCCGATCCTGAGATTTACAGAAAATTAATGCAGGAACTTTCGAACTATGCATTACGCGGAATAAAACTTAAACGTGTGTCAGGTGAAGAAATAAATGTTGATCTTCAGAAATTCAGATTGAATGGGGATTTTTCAAACAATCCTTATTTGAAGAATGACGATGTAATTGTTTTTCCTGCAAATGATATTTCCAGGAATTTCTTTTCTGTTTCAGGTGTTGTTAATAATCCAGGTACATTTCTGTTTGTTGAAGGTGATAAATTAGGTGACGCACTTGAACTTGTTGATGGGATGAATCCGGCGTACGAAAATGTTGATAGTTTAGAATTATCAAGGCTTTCATACGATGGTCAGACACAGACAATAACAAGAATGAAAATGGATAAAGAATTTCCGATCCAGCGTGGTGACCGATTCAGGTTCATCGCTCCAGAAACGCAGCGAAAAAATTATGCCGTTACAGTAATTGGTGAAGTAAGTATGCCGGGAGTTGTTCCCATAACAAAAAACAACACAACACTTTTTGAAGTATTAAAATCATGTGGCTGGTTCACACCGGAAGCTTCATTAAAAAGAGCCAGAGTGTATTCATCAAATAGTCTTTCGAAACTGTTGGAAAACCAGTACAATATAAAATTAGATGACCAGCCAGACCTTGAAGATCCAAAGTACCGCAATATGATTTTAAATTTGGAATTAGCATTAATGTATCGAATGTCGAACGTAGTTACAGATGATACTAACTACTTTAATCTTGAAAACCAATTACGAGTATTAATTGACGGAAGTTCCTTGGATTTTCGTAAGATCAAAGACCCTGAATCAGATATTGCAAAATATATTCTTCAGTCCGGAGATGTAATTATCATACCACCTCTTCAAAATTCAGTTTATGTATTTGGTCAAGTGCTTAGACCAGGACATGTAACTTTTATTGAAGGTAAAGGCTACGACTATTATGTGAATGAAGCCAGTGGACTTGGTGAGCTTGCAGAGGATGATGAAATTATGGTAATCAAAGGAGGATCAAGGGCTTGGATTTCACCTATAAGAGAGGAAGTAACAATTGAAGAAGGCGATTACATTTATGTACCGAAGGAAGATCTAAGAACTCTGAGATCATATATACTTGAATACTCAGTTTATTTGAGCTTACTAGCTAGCATAGCGGCAATACTACTTTCGATTGTAACAATTAGTAATAATTAGTCTGACTTGACTTTGATCGATTAAAGAATATATTTGGAAGCCTTATTTGAATGTTCTTTACTAAAGATGTCCCTATGTTAATCAATCGATCCGGTTAAAATAATTCTCATACCTATTTGACTTTATTAACTAAAGAGATTAAATTTACAGCCCTTCATTTTTGAAGGTTTTTATTTTGTTCTTTGAAAGAGTGAGTGCGTTTAATCTGTTAATTAAACGGTTTCAACAAAGCGTACAAATACACGCCAGATTACACAAGTATTAAACTCTACTACGGAGAGTTTGATCCTGGCTCAGGACGAACGCTGGCGGCGTGCTTAACACATGCAAGTCTACGAGAATAAGGTAGCAATATCTTTAGTAAAGTGGCGCACGGGTGAGTAACACGTAAGTAACCTACCTTTAGATTTGGAATAACCCCGAGAAATCGGGGCTAATACCGAATGATGCAGCGGCACCTCATGGTGATGTTGTTAAAGTCTATATGACGTCTAAAGATGGGCTTGCGTCTGATTAGCTAGTTGGTGAGGTAATGGCTCACCAAGGCTACGATCAGTAGCTGGTCTGAGAGGATGATCAGCCACACTGGAACTGAGACACGGTCCAGACTCCTACGGGAGGCAGCAGTGAGGAATATTGGGCAATGCCCGAAAGGGTGACCCAGCAACGCCGCGTGGAGGATGAATGCCGTAAGGTTGTAAACTCCTGTTAGAGGGGAAGAAAAATCTCGATCAAATCGGGAACTGACTGTACCCTCAGAGAAAGCCCCGGCTAACTACGTGCCAGCAGCCGCGGTAATACGTAGGGGGCAAGCGTTGTCCGGATTCACTGGGTGTAAAGGGCGCGCAGGCGGGTTAGCAAGTCAGAGGTGAAATCCTACAGCTTAACTGTAGAACTGCCTTTGAGACTGCTAATCTTGAGTACGGAAGAGAGAGATGGAATTCCAGGTGTAGTGGTGAAATACGTAGATATCTGGAAGAACACCAGTGGCGAAGGCGGTCTCTTGGTCCTATACTGACGCTAAGGCGCGAAAGCGTGGGGAGCAAACAGGATTAGATACCCTGGTAGTCCACGCTGTAAACGATGAATACTAGGTGTCGGATCGAAAGGTTCGGTACCGAAGCTAACGCATTAAGTATTCCACCTGGGGAGTACGATCGCAAGGTTGAAACTCAAAGGAATTGACGGGGGCCCGCACAAGCAGTGGAGCATGTGGTTTAATTCGATGCAACGCGAAGAACCTTACCTAGGCTTGAAATGCAATAGACCGGGTATGAAAGTACCTTTCCCTTCGGGGCTGTTGTACAGGTGCTGCATGGCTGTCGTCAGCTCGTGCCGTGAGGTGTTGGGTTAAGTCCCGCAACGAGCGCAACCCCTACCATTAGTTGCCATCAGGTAATGCTGAGCACTCTAATGGGACTGCCTACGCAAGTAGTGAGGAAGGTGGGGATGACGTCAAGTCCGCATGGCCCTTACGCTTAGGGCTACACACGTGCTACAATGGATACAACAACGGGCAGCGAAACCGCGAGGTGGAGCCAATCCCTAAAAAGTATCCTCAGTTCGGATTGGAGTCTGCAACTCGACTCCATGAAGTTGGAATTGCTAGTAATCGCGGATCAGCACGCCGCGGTGAATACGTTCCCGGGCCTTGTACACACCGCCCGTCAAGCCATGGAAGCCGGGGGTACCCAAAGCCAGTGTCCTAACCGCAAGGAGGGAACTGTTTAAGGTAAAACCGGTGACTGGGGCTAAGTCGTAACAAGGTAGCCGTACCGGAAGGTGCGGCTGGATCACCTCCTTTCTAAGAGTAATCCGGAACCGAAATTGACACTTACGACTCACTCTTTTATTTTTTTGTTCTTTTATTAGTGATGCTCAGGCCACAAATTCATTTCGATAAAATCGGAATGAATTTTTGTTGTCTAAGAAAATCAATGGGCCTGTAGCTCAGATGGTTAGAGCGCACGCCTGATAAGCGTGAGGTCAGTAGTTCAACTCTACTCAGGCCCACAAACTGGGTGTGTTTATAATAACTATCACCCCAAAAAACTTTGAGTAGTTTTTGGGGCTATAGCTCAACTGGGAGAGCGCCGCCCTTGCAAGGCGGAGGTTATCGGTTCGATCCCGATTAGCTCCACAAAGGTTAATTCCTGATAATTGTTCTTTGAAAGATTGGAAGAGTAAAAATTAATTTCGAGATATTCGGAAAAAATTTTACTGAGCTTGTAAAAAATATAGAGAATGCGAAATCTATCTGTTTATAAAAATTTTTGGTTAAGTTATTAAGGGCACACGGTGAATGCCTTGGTACGGATAGGCGATGAAGGACGCGACTACCTGCGATAAGCCACGGATAGGTGGAAATAACCTAAGACCCGTGGATTTCCGAATGGGGCAACCCATCCCGAGTAATGTTGGGATATCTGCAACTGAATCCATAGGTTGTACGAAGCTAACCCGGGGAACTGAAACATCTAAGTACCCGGTGGAAGAAAAAACAATAGTGATTTCCTTAGTAGTGGCGAGCGAAAAGGAAATAGCCTAAACTGTATGACGTGTTAAAGGTGGTAACCCTTGCGTCAACAGAGTTGTGGGGCTTGTTCAGGCTGAATTACCAATAAGCCGAAGAGTCAAAAATTATATTGCTAGCTGAAAGTTCTGGAAAGTTCTACCATAGAAGGTGATAGTCCTGTAAGCGAAAGTAATATAACTCTTTGGAACAAGATCCCAAGTACCGCGAAATAAGTGGAAGTTTGTGGGAATCTGCCAGAACCATCTGGTAAGGCTAAATACTCATCCGTAACCGATAGTGAACAAGTACCGTGAGGGAAAGGTGAAAAGAACTCCTTGTAGGAGAGTGAAATAGTACCTGAACCCGTGTGCTTACAAACGGTTGGAGTCCCGATTTATCGGGATGACAGCGTGCCTTTTGGATAATGAGCCAACGAGTTACTCGTATGTTGCAAGGTTAATTCCCTAAGGGAAGCAGCCACAGCGAAAGCGAGTCCTAATCGGGCGATTGAAGTAACATGCGGTAGACGCGAAACCGGGTGATCTACCCTTGTCCAGGATGAAGTGAGGGTAAAACCTCATGGAGGTCCGAACTATTGCGGGTTGAAAACTGCTTGGATGAGATGAGGGTAGGGGTGAAAGGCCAATCAAACTCGGAAATAGCTCGTATTCCTCGAAATAGCTTTAGGGCTAGCCTCGATTAATAGTATGCGGGAGGTAGAGCACTGATTGGGCTAGGGCTGTCACAACGGTACCAAACCCAGACAAACTCCGAATGCCCGTCATATGTTTTTCGGGAGTCAGGCTGTGAGGGATAAGCTTCACGGCCAAGAGGGGAACAACCCAGACCACCAACTAAGGTCCCTAAATAATAGTTAACAGAGAAAGGATGTTAAGTTGCTTAGACAACTAGGATGTTGGCTTAGAAGCAGCCATTCATTTAAAGAGTGCGTAATAGCTCACTAGTCAAGCGACTTAGCGTCGACAATACACGGGACTTAAACTATTTACCGAAGTTGTGGATCCGGCATTAGCCGGGTGGTAGAGGAACATTCTATATGCATCGAAGGTTAACTGCGAGGTTAACTGGAGCGTATAGAAAAGCAAATGTTGGCATTAGTAACGATAATCTCGGTGCAAAACCGAGACGCCGAAAATCTAAGGTTTCCTGAGCAATGTTAGTCATCTCAGGGTTAGTCGGATCCTAAGCTGAGGCTGAAAGGCGTAGGTGATGGCAAACAGGTTAATATTCCTGTACCTGGTGAATTTCGTTTGACCGTAAGGAGAGACGCAGGAGTGAAGATCAGCCATCTGTTGGATTAGATGGTCTAAGCATGTAGGCTGAAAGCGTTGGCAAATCCGCGCTTTCTTAAGGCTGAGATGCGAACGGGAGTCCTTTGGACGCAAACTGATCGTAATCATACTGCCGAGAAAATCTTCGTACGGGAGAAATTTATCAGTCCGTACCGCAAACCGACACAGGTAGATGGGATGAGTATTCTAAGGCGCTCGAGTGAGCCGTGGTTAAGGAACTCGGCAAATTAACCCCGTAACTTCGGGAGAAGGGGTGCCTCTTGTAAGTAATGTCCTTTGCGGGCAAAGCTGAAAGAGGCCGCAGTGAAATGGCCCAAGCGACTGTTTAACAAAAACACATGTCTCTGCGAAGTCAATCAAGACGATGTATAGGGACTGACACCTGCCCGGTGCTGGAAGGTTAAGAGGAGAGGTTAGCCGCAAGGCGAAGCCTTGAATCGAAGCCCCAGTAAACGGCGGCCGTAACTATAACGGTCCTAAGGTAGCGAAATTCCTTGTCGGGTAAGTTCCGACCTGCACGAATGGTGTAACGATTTGGGCACTGTCTCAACCACGGGCTCGGTGAAATTGTGGTACCGGTGAAGACGCCGGTTACCCGCATATGGACGGAAAGACCCCGTGCACCTTTACTGCACCCTAATATTGGGTTCGGATAGGGCATGTGTAGCATAGGTGGGAGGCTTTGAAGCCGGGACGCTAGTTTCGGTGGAGCCAAAGGTGAAATACCACCCTTGTTTTATTTGGATTCTAACCTCGATCCTTGAATCAGGATTAGGAACAGTGTTAGGCGGGTAGTTTGACTGGGGCGGTCGCCTCCAAAAATGTAACGGAGGCTCTCAATGGTTCCCTCAGCATGGTTGGTAATCATGCGTCGAGTGTAAAGGCACAAGGGAGCTTGACTGCGAGACATACAGGTCGAGCAGGTGCGAAAGCAGGACTTAGTGATCCGACGGCTGCGAGTGGAAGTGCCGTCGCTCAAAGGATAAAAGGTACGCCGGGGATAACAGGCTGATCTTACCCAAGAGTTCATATCGACGGTAAGGTTTGGCACCTCGATGTCGGCTCATCGCATCCTGGGGCTGAAGAAGGTCCCAAGGGTTTGGCTGTTCGCCAATTAAAGCGGTACGTGAGCTGGGTTCAGAACGTCGTGAGACAGTTCGGTCCCTATCCTATGCGGGCGCAGGATACTTGAGAAGGGTCGCTTCTAGTACGAGAGGACCGAAGCGAACGTATCTCTAGTGCACCAATTGTCACGCCAGTGGCATAGTTGGGTAGCTATATACGGTTGTGATAAGCGCTGAAAGCATCTAAGCGCGAAGCACGCTTCAAGATTGGGTATCCCTCAGGCTTAGCCTGACTTAAGACTCCTCGGAGATTACGAGGTTGATAGGCTGCAGGTGTAAGTGTAGTAATATATTTAGCCAAGCAGTACTAATAAGTCGTGAGACTTAACCATTTATTTTTATAAACAGGTTATGTTTTACATTCTCAAACAAGCTCTGCTCTTTCAATCTTCATTATTTTGATATGTCATTCTGTCCCGACTTTATCGGGATCAGAATCTCTGAGATGCTGAAACAAGTTCAGCATAAATTTTTAGATTTTGGTGACTATAGCCTGGGTGATACACCTCTTCCCATTCCGAACAGAGAAGTTAAGACCCAGTACGCCAATGGTACTGCATGCGCAGGTGTGTGGGAGAGTAGGTAGTCGCCAATTTTATTTTTAACCCTGACCATTATATGGTTGGGGTTTATTTTTTTAATGGTGTGTGGGAGTCCCGATTTTCATCGGGATAAATCCAGTAGTCGCCAATTTTTATTTTAAATCACTTTGAATAAAAATTTCTGTTCATCAAATCACGGAACTCATTATTTGTTATTTGTCTTTCTCCAGCCAGGCCAAAACAATTCTCAATTTTCCATAAGTAATATCAGAAGGTGTAAGTTCTTTAATTTCGCTTAACCTGATACCTTCCAAATTCAACGGGAAATATTCAGCAATTTTTCTTGCTTCACTGATTGACATGACTTCATCTATTTGAATTAAATTCTGCTTGATTGCTCGCGCTAAATGTCCTTCAATTGTGCTGATGACGAGATTTCTTTCATTGGCTATCTGATTGAGATTCTTTCCTTGTCTAAATAATCTTACTGTTTCTGTAACTGTTTCCGTTTTTTCGATTTTGTTCTTTGCGTAAGTACTTCGAAGAATAGGCAGAGTATTTAACACAGCTTCCTTGTTGAAAGATTTTTTATTCTTCAAATAATCTTTGAGAATGAATCCGCTTTTACAATAATTGATGTTAATCAGTTGTTCTGATAACAGATTATTTATGTCAGCTACTATCTTGTCTATCGGCTTTTCCAGTTTTTTTGTTTGAACTTGTAATGGATGGTTAATGAATAAATTCCTCCAGGCATTTATTTCATTATAAAAATAAATCGCTCCATCCTTAATTCTATTTTGCAAGAGATGATTATTTTCTACTAATGCTTTTTCTTTGCTGATCCGAAATATTGCATCTTTAAATTTTTCCGAAGTTTCGGATAATTCCATTTGTTTTGTCATCAGGTCATTCAACCAGGCAATTGTATCTGAAGGAAAATTTGATTGATTCTCATTTAACAGATCACTAAAATCTTTCAGCTTATAGTACCAGTTTTTCCAGGTGAAAATATTTTGAAGCTCATGTAAAATAAATTGTTCTCTTGCCTTAAGAAACTGTTGATTAATATCGTTATCTATAATTTTACTTCGCCATTCATTTGGTTCTTTTTGCGAACTTAGTGAATTGCTATTTATTGCACTTATAAGAATGAGTCCTTCTAAAGTTGTGCACCTGCTTAATGCAACATAAACCTGCCCGGATGCAAATGCTCTGCCTGCATCAATAATAACTTTATCAAATGTCAAACCCTGACTTTTATGAATCGTAATTGCCCAGGCAAGCCTTAATGGATATTGCAAAAAATTCCCTAAAACTTCTTCAGTTATTTGTCTGGTCTCAGGATCGAGTTTAAATCTGATGTTTCGCCATTCAGATTTCTTTACAATAATTACTTTTTTATCATCTTTACAAAAAACTTTAATACTGTCCCAATCGAGCTCTGTTACAGTGCCGATTTTGCCATTAAAATATTGTTTTCCTTCAGTATCATTTTTAAGAAACATTACCTGCGCACCATGTTTAAGTGCTAATTCCTTTTCTGCCGGTAAAATGTTTTCAGGAAATTCACCGGTTATATCGGCATTAAAGATATATTCTCGTGAAGTAAGGTTATCTATCTTTCTTTTGTTTATTTCATCTGCCTGGTAGTTGTGTGTAGTTAGTGTAATGTATCCTTCATCATCTTTAGGTGTGAAATTTCTTTTAAGTCGTGAACTTAGCAGATTAAAATTTTCCTCTGATATATTGTTATCACGGATGCCATTAAGTATCTCAATAAACTTATCATCTTTCTGACGATAGATATTTTTCAACTCGATAATAACCGGAAAATTCTCTCGCAAGACGAGACTGTCAAAGAAAAAAATTGATGAGTAGTAATCCTGCAGAATTTTCCATTCTTCATTTTTAATAACAGGAGGAAGCTGATTCAGATCACCAATGAATAAAATTTGTACTCCGCCAAAAGGCTGCTCAGGTATTCTTTTTATATAACGTAGGATAATATCAATCGCATCCACTATATACGAAGCGAGCATGCTTGCTTCATCAATAACAAGTAGATCAATGCTGCTCAATAAATTCAATTTTTCCTTGCTGTAATGAATTCTTGAAAGAAGAGGATGATTTTTAAAATAATCTCTGCTGAGATGAAAAGTATCAGAGGAGGGAAGAATAATTCCAAGTGGAAGCTGGAATAATGAATGAAGTGTAACACCCTGAGCGTTTACCGCTGCAACACCTGTTGGTGCAGCAACAACCATTCTTTTAATTGAGTTATTGCGAAGATATTTGAGGAAAGTTGTTTTTCCTGTTCCCGCTTTACCAGTGAGAAAAATATTCTTGTTTGTTTCGGTTACAAAACGATAAGCGAGATCAAATTCTTCTGTACGATTAATTTCACTCATAGATTTCATTCATAATTGTATATAAAAATATAACTTTTATTTATTTATAGCTATTTAATTGTAAGATTTAATTTTTTAATTCTGTTGATTTGCGTTTATGACTTTTTGTCTTAACTCATTCAGCTTATCTTTGATATAATCGAAAGTATATTTTGGAGGTTTAATGGTTTATTTAATATTAGTTTTGATTCATGTTATTACTGTAATTATTTTTCTTGGTAATATTACAATAGCCCCTTTCTGGAAAATGCACGCTGAAAAAACAATGGACAGGTTATATCTGATTAAAACCTGGGAAGGAATAATTCGCGCCGATAAATATTTTACTATGCCGGGTGTTTCAATTTTAACTTTGTTTGGAATAGGTGCTGCTGCACATTTTAAATATAATTTTATTGAAACCGGATGGATTTTCTGGTCAATAATTATGCTTGCAATTTCAGGCGCAGCATTTATGGTAAGAGTGGTTCCTATTCAAAAGAATATTGTTGCATATTTAACAGATGAATCAAGGTTTAACTGGGATGGCTACAATAAACTTTCAAAGCAGTGGGACGTTTGGGGTTCGATTGCAACTCTTTCTCCGTGGATTGCTGTTATTTTAATGGTGCTTAAACCTGAAATTTGAATTAAATTATAAATCATCTTTTATCTGATAAAACTAAAGTGGCTTAAATGTTTTCTAAAATTATTTCTCTATCATTTTTAGGTTTCTTCCTTCAATCACGAATTTTTGCAGCAGGTGAAACGGATTTCCCATTGCATTATTATGATGTGGTTGCCGTAATATTTTTAATTTTGATCGTTCTATCACTTCTCAGTATCATTTACTTTGAAGGAAAGACAAAAGCTGTAATTGATAAACAATTTTCGCTTTTATCAAAGCATACAGAAATGACTGTTGAACATAGCGGCGATACAGTAAGAGAATCTGACACTAAAATTCCAGCCTGGTTTAGCTTGATTTTCATCTGCACAATTCTGTTCGGTGCTTATTATCTGATTCAATATCATCTGTTTGTATCCGGGCATTCAAATCAAAATGTTTCTACCTTAGATATAAATAACACTTCGGCTGAAAATGGAACATCAAAAAATTCTAAAACAACAGTAAATGAAGAAAATGTAACTCAATTAACAGACCCAGCAGATCTCAAACTTGGAAAACAAATTTTTGAAACAAATTGTATTGCTTGCCATGCCGCGGACGGCGGTGGAATTGTTGGTCCGAATCTTACTGATGAATATTGGCTCAAAGGCGGTGGGATAAAAAATGTTTTTCATACAATCAAGTATGGTGTTCCGGATAAAGGAATGATTAGCTGGCAATCTGTGCTCAATGACAAACAAATTCAGGAAGCAGCCAGCTTTGTTTTAAGTCTGCAAGGAACAAAACCTGCTAATCCAAAACCACCTGAAGGCGAAATCTGGAAAGGAAAATAATTTATCAATTATTATTGATGAATTTTGAGTTATGAATTTTCACAGTTCGAAAATGTATAATATGAGATTAGTCCGGAAGTTTTCATTGAACAACAATATTTTTCTCTATTGATTCAATTCTGATTAAGACTTTCACTGTTAAATAAAATTTGATAGACTACATTTCTTTCTGACAATAGTCAATTACAAAGTTTGGTTTGATTAATAAAAATTTAAATCAGCGAAAATCTGCTTAATCAGTCTCATCCGCGTTCTATTAACTAACAACCCATTGAAATATTAACAGCAGTTTTTGTCGGATTAGTTGGGAGTTTTAATGTTTGCGTGTTTAGTAAATTGATCAGTATCGGAATAAGAGCTAAAATCAGGAAAGCAGTTCCGGTTCTGACAATTATCCTCGGAATCATTTTTGTTTTGAGAGAAATGAATGTGAGAATCCCAATACTCAGTCCAAAAATTTTTACTCAAACTGAAGTTTCTTCGGTGATGGAAAGTTATTGATTTAAGAAGCTAAGGCGTAGGCGAAGGCTGAGAATTAGCAAATCTGAAGTATTCTAAAGCGAAATTAATACTCTACACTTGGAATATTAGTAATTTTTCTTAACTTAGCTAAGTAAAATGACTAAGTTATCAGAGTTTAAAAATGACACAAGTTAACATTCACGAAGCAAAAACGAACCTTTCAAAATTAATTGATAAGGTGTTAAAAGGCGAGAGTGTAATTATTTCGAAAAGTAATAAGCCGGTGGTTAAACTAGTTCTGATTGATGAAATGAAAAATAAACGCAGCCTTGGTACTGCAAAAGAATCGATTAAGATATCAGAAGATTTTGATGCACCTGTAAACGAATTTAAGGAATATATTTAAATGGAATGCTTACTTGATACTCATGCACTTCTGTGGATTGTTACTGATGATGTTCAACTCAGTAAAAAAGCAAGAAAAATATTTTTAGATGAGGAGAATGAAATTTTCATAAGTGTTGCCAGCTTGTGGGAGATTGCTATCAAAGTAAGTTTGAAAAGGTTGAATCTTGGACAGACATTAAATGAATTTTATATAAGACATATCGTCGGTAATAAAATTCGCTTGATGGATATTAAGGTTGAGCATCTGGCAGAACTGGAATATCTTGAATTTCATCATCGCGATCCTTTTGACAGATTAATCATTTCTCAGGCAATTGTCGAAAAAATTCACCTACTGAGCAAGGACAAGGTTCTATCAAAATATCCAATTAAAAGAATCTGGTAATCATTCTCGGAATCATTTTTGTTTTGAGAGAAATGAATGTGAGAATCCCAATACTCAGTCCAAAAATTTTTACTCAAACTGAAGTTTCTTCAGAGATGGAATGCCAATGAAGTAAACCAGGCAAAGGCTGAGGTGAAGCTAAAGAATTTAATAAATTACAATATTCAATCATTCAATAATACATTCATACATCATTCATCAAATCTTCCTTTTATTATTTTTTAAATTGACTTAAGTTTATGTGTGTTAAATTATTTTGGTGTTGAAATGAAAAAAATTTTTCTATTAATAATTGTCTCGTTTTTTCCGCTCATTATCTATTCTCAACAGAATAATATAACTTATACGGATGTGTCACCTGATGGCAGAGAAATCTCAACTTATAATTCTGATGAAAAAAATATTGAAGGTGTTGTTATTGCCAATTCGGATGATATTCCTTTTAGCTTAACTCCAGATTGGAGTTCAACATTGGAACGACAAATTGGTGGAATGGCATGGGGAGATTATGATAATGATGGCGATCTTGATCTTGCAACCGGTTGTTATTTCAGTAACTCATATCCGCCAATTCCGGAATATGAGGTTTTGATTTATAGAAATGATAATGGAATTCTTACTACAACACCAGCGTGGGTTTCAACTGATATGAGATCGACCACTGATGTAAAGTTTGCTGATCTTAACGGCGATGATAAACCTGAATTGATTGCTGCTAATGGTGATAACTCTTTCGTGCCATCCGTAATTTATTTTAATGGAGAAAGCGGACTGAATAATTCACCCGGATGGATTTCAAAGGATAATAACTGGACAGTAGGAGAAGCTCTTTGTGATATTGATGATGACGGATATCTTGATCTTGCATTTGGAAATCAGGGGAACAGCGTAAATCCTATGAAACCAATCTGTATTTTTTATAATAATGGAGGAACATTTCCTGTAGTACCAAATTGGTTATCAGCGGATCAGATGATAACAAATTCAGTGGCTTTTGGTGATCTTGATAATCAGCAAATCAAATACAAATATTTGGAATATTATGGAGATGGAATCAGATATACATTTCCTCTTCCTTTGTATCCAATATATTCTATTGATACTGTACTGGTCGATGATCAACCTTATTATGAATTTTGTTATGATCCGATTGGCGGCTGGATTTCATTGGGAACCAGACCACAATCCGGGATGACAGTAAAAATTTCATACCGATATGTTACTAAAGGTGATCTTGCTGCATCAAAGTGGGTGAATTATGAAAGCGGAGTTTATTTTAATAACAACGGCGTGATAAATAATTTGCCGGGCTGGACAGTTGGAAATACCACAAGTCAAAAAGGAATTGCGTGGGCTGATTTTGATAATGATGGTTACCAGGATCTGGCTATCTCAGGAAGTGGAGTTCAAACAGTGATTTATAAAAATGTGAACGGAACTTTAACGGGACCAGTTTGGACATCTAATTCTGTTAACACTTCTGCACAAGAGTTGATAACCGGTGATCTCGATCGAGATGGTTATCCTGAACTTGCAGTCATTCATTTTGGTGGTGGCAGAACAGAAATATTTAAAAATCGTTCCGGAGTTTTAGATACAACACCAACCTGGCTTTATATTGCAGGATCTTCTGCAACTTCTATTTCATTCGGTGATGTGAATGGTGATGGTGCATTGGATTTAGCAGTAGGAACTGCGAGAGCACCTGTTGTTGTTTTTATTAATCAATTGACAATTCCGGTTGAGTTAGTTTCTTTCACCGCATCAATAAATGAAAATGAAGTTCGGCTAAATTGGAGTACTGCAACTGAAACGAATAATCGTGGATTTGAAATAGAAAGAAGCCCATCCCTAATCCCTTCCCAAAGGGAAGGGACTTCTCAAACCCTTTGGGGGGATTGGGAGGAGATTGGTTTTGTCCCGGGTTTTGGAACAACAACAGAACCGAAATCATATACTTTCACAGATGATCTTTCTCTTACTTCTAACCTGCCTTCCGCTAGGCATGGTCTTACTCATACTCTTCGTTATCGATTAAAGCAAATTGATTTCGATGGAACCAGCAGATACTCTGAAATTGTTGAAGTTGAAATTTATTCTCCTGCTGAATTCTCTCTTGAACAAAACTATCCTAATCCGTTTAATCCATCTACAAAAATAAAATTCACAATACCTTCTGTCATTGCGAGTGAAGCGAAGCAATCTCAGTTAGTTACTTTGAAAATTTACGATATTCTCGGTAACGAAGTTGCAACTTTGGTAAATGAAGAAAAACCAGCAGGCACTTATGAAGTTGAGTTTAATACATCATCCATTAAACATCAACCGTCTTCCGGAATATATTTTTACAAACTTCAGGTTGGTTCATATACTCAAATAAGAAAAATGACTTTATTAAAATAATGTTTAGGTTTACATAAATTAATATTGATTGATTAATAATTTATTTTAAAAACGTAAGGAGTGCTAATGAAAAGTATAATTACTGTTTTATTTTTGTTCTATTGTTCACTGACAATAGCTCAACCGGCAGAATTGTTATACAATCCTACGCGGTTAATTGTTAAATTTTCAGAATCATCTAAATTATTTACAAACATTCGGGGAATTCGTGTAGAAGAATCCGGTGATAAAATTGAAGCGGATGAAATTGTAAATAATGTAGAAGTATTCTCATTTTTCACTCAAAATAAAATCATCTCAATAACCCCCGCAAAACTTTCTGATTGGAACAATCCGACAGCAAATGAGATTTCAAGAATTTATTTTTTAGATTTTTTGAATAATGATGATCTTGAAGAAGCAATTAATAATTTGAATGATTCACCTGATATTGAATTAGTTGAATATGATTGCAGAGGCACAGGTAGTGGTTACCAAAGTATGATAATACCAAATGACCCGGGATTCAATAACCAATGGGGATTGCGAAATACCGGACAAAATATCAACGGTGTTACGGGTACACCTGGTGCTGATATTAATATTACTCCTGCCTGGGATCTTACAGTCGGAAATTCAAATACAATTGTTTCTGTTTTGGATACTGGTATTCCTCTAACTGCAGCAGAGTTTAGCGGACGCATTTTACCCGGTTATGATTTTGCAAATAATGATAATGATCCAACAGATGATCAAGGTCATGGAACGAATGTTACAAGTATTGTTGCTGCATCTGGAAATAATTCTTTGGGAGTTGCTGGTATAAACTGGAATTGCAAGATAATTCCGATTAAAATACTCAATGCTAATAATAGTGGATATTATTCATGGTGGATTTCAGGGATTACAATGGCTGTGGATAGTGGCGCGCAAGTACTTAGTATGAGTGTCGGTGGAAGTTCTTTCAGCCAGCCATTATTAGATGCTGTAAACTATGCGCTTAATTCGGGATCTATTGTTGTTGCATGTATGATGAATGAAAACAATGAAGTTCCTTATTATCCAGCAGGTTTTGACAACGTAATATCTGTTGGAGCATTAAATAATACTGATAACAGGGCAGTTCCTTTTTGTTGGGGTGGAGGAAGCTGTTTTGGAAATCATATTGATTTCGTTGCACCTGGTGAGATGATTCTCGGACTTTATTTTCTTAATCCAACACAAATGACTTATTGGTGCGGAACTTCACAAGCAACTCCAATGGTGACTGGTTTAATTTCACTTATGCTGGGAATTAATCCATCTCTGAACTTAACACAGATTTACAACCTGATAAAACTTTATGCACACGACCAGATTGGTAATCCTGCTGAAGATGTTGCTGGCTGGGATAAATATTATGGCTGGGGTAGAATAGATGTTTATCAGGTTATTAATTCTTTAATTACCGATGTTCCTTATGAAGATATGATAGCATCATCTTTTTCTCTTTCACAGAATTATCCAAATCCATTTAATCCATCGACAAAAATAAAATTTACAATACCGGCATCCTTAAATCCATCCAAAGGAGAGAATTTAGCGCAATTACAAGTTTACGATATTTTAGGAAACGAGATTGCAACATTAGTAAATGAAGAAAAATCTGCCGGAGAATATGAAATCGAATTTAATGCAAACGATCTTTCTAGTGGAATTTATTTCTATCAGTTGAAGGCAGGTTCATTTACAGAAACCAAACAAATGTTATTGTTAAAATAATTAGTATAAGACTTCTGAATGATTATCGATGTGTCACTCTTTTCAATTTAAAAACAGGATATTTCACTCCTGCCTTGCCGGCAGGCAGGTCGTTTAATATGACAAACTAAAAATTTTCAGACGTCTCAATATAACTGTAGGGGCAGGCTGAGACCTGTCCTTACAATCATACAAACATGCAATCATTCATCCATGCATTCATGCATTTATTTACTCATTCATTATTGTAATTGGTTATATTTGTGTTTATAAAATTTTCATTCAATAAATGCGTACCTGGCTAAAAGTTACAATCGGAATCATTGTTTCACTCATAATTATCTTCATTGTTGGTGGATATATATTATACAATTCGCTTCTTGAATCTCTCCCGATTTATCAAGGTGAATTAAAAGCTCCTTCACTCAAATCAGAAGTAAAAATTTATTTTGATAGTCTTGCTGTTCCATATATCGTTGCGAACACTGATGAAGATGTTTCATTCACACTTGGTTATTTGCATGCAAGTGAAAGAATATTTTCTATGGATATGATGCGTCGTGCTGGTGAAGGAAGACTGAGTGAAATATTTGGAGTTGAAACTTTACCATTTGATAAAATGTTCAGAACAGTTGGCTTGGGCAGAACAGCAAAGATGATAAAAGAGAAAATGAATCCCGAAGGATTGAAACTGCTTGAAGCTTATTCACGCGGAGTGAATTTTTATATTGAAGAAAAGAAAAATGATTATCCTGTTGAGTTTGATGTACTTGGTTATCAACCGGAAGAGTGGAAACCGGAACATAGCATAATCGTTATTAGAATGATGGCGTGGGAACTTAATCTTGGATGGTGGACGGATTTGACTTTCACTGAACTGGTGCAAAAACTTGGTGAAGAAAAAGTAAAAGAAATTCTTCCTGGTTATCCTAAAAATGCACCAACAATTATTCCTTCGGATATAAAAAAGTTCTCACAGATAAATAATAATTTCATTGAGACAGATAAAGCTTTCAGAAAATTTATTGGAATGACCGGAACACATCTTGGCTCAAACAACTGGGTTGTAAATTCTCAAATGTCTGCTTCGGGAAAACCAATTATTGCAAACGATCCACATCTTGCTTACAGAGCTCCGGGAATCTGGTACGTTGCTGTTATCAAATCACCGAACCTGTCTGACGGCAAGGCAGGATGGAATGCTGCTGGAGTTACTCTGCCGGGAGTTCCGGGAATTGTTATCGGAAAGAATGAGAATATTTCGTGGACGTTAACAAACATAATGACAGATGAAACAGATTTTTATTTTGAAACTCTCGATTCATCACGAACAAAATATTTATTAGATGGAAAATGGATTGATTTAAATATTATTCAGGACACAATTGAAACAAGAGATGGAATCAGAGAACCGATTGAAATAAAATACACTCATCGCGGACCGATTATTTCAAATATTCATCCATATAATTTAGTTTATAATCAGGATGAATCAACATATCCACCAATTAGTATGCGATGGCTTGGTAATGAATTCAGCGATGAGATGGATGCTTTTCTGAAAATAAATAAAGCCAAAAACTGGAACGAGTTCAAATCAGCAGTTGAAAAGTTTAATACTCCCGGTCAGAATTTTGTTTACGCAGATAGAGAAGGAAATATTGGTTATGTCTTTGGTGGTGCTCTTCCAATCAGACCAAATAATGCTACAACTTTTGTGTTTGATGGATCAACGATAAAAAATGATTGGAAAGGATTTGTTTCTAGGAATGAACTTCCATATCTATTCAATCCAACTCAGAACCTGCCTGCCGGACAGGCAGGTTTTATTGCAACTGCAAACAATAAAGTAATTAAGGATTTTAAATATCACATCACAAATCTCTGGGAACCTTCTTCACGAATTGAAAGAATAACGGAACTTCTACAATCAAAACAAAAACACTCGGTAGAAGATTATATGAAATATCAGGAAGATATTTTATCTCCGTACGCAAAGCAGATTGTTCCATATATAATTTTTGCATTTCAGGATGTTGAAGTGAAGGATGAAAATTTATCACAATCACTCCAACTTTTGGAAGAATGGAATTACGAAATGGATAAGTATCAGCAGGCACCGGCTATCTTTTTAACTTTTTTTGACAAGTTGATGAAAAATATTTATATGGATGAAATGGGGGAAGATCTTTTTAACCAGTATGTTTTTCTTGCGAATGTTCCTTACAGAAATATTCCTGAACTTTTGCAGAATCCTTTTTCTGATTGGTTTAATGATGTGAAAAAGAATGAAAGAAAAACAAGAGATGATGTTATCAGAGAAAGTATGAATGATGCACTCGATGAACTTGAAAACAAATTAGGGAAAGATGTTAAAGACTGGCAATGGGGAAAAATTCACACTGTAACATTCAAGCACGCATTTGCTGGTGTTTCGTGGATACTTGATGAAGTAATAAATATTGGTCCTTATGAAATTAGCGGAGATGGCACAACAATATTCAACACAGAATATTCATTTTCTGAAAGCATCGAAGAATATTCATTATTCCGTCACGAACCTTTTGATTGTGAGCTTGGTCCTTCGATGAGATTCATTTATGATTTTGCAAAGCCGGATGAGTTTTATTTAATTCTTACTACAGGTCAGTCAGGAAATATTTTCAGCGATCACTATAAAGACCAGACTGAACTTTTTCTTAATGGAAAGTATATGAAGATAAGAACGGATGAAGCTTCGATTACGAATCTGAGAAATAGTTTGCTAAGATTACTGCCGAAGTAGAACAAGCTGAACTGATGCGACCGTGACGACCCAGGAAAGACAAATAAAGTTCTCTATCATTCGGAGAACTGAAATTAAGTAGTTCTAATTTCTGTCACCAAATCGCGACAGCAAAGAAAATAATTATTTATTCACTCACTTTCTCTAAGTCACCTTTCTTATATTCAAATTCAGTACAATCCTTCTGTATATTAATAAGAAATGGACTTGGCGTATTATTACCTTCAATTGAATATGTTATATAAAGTTTTTCTTGAGCTCTAGTCATCGCTACATATAGTCTTGAAGCTTCTCTAGATAGGTTTTCTTCACTTCCATTTCGTGGTAATAAACCTGCAATAACATTTGCAATAAATACGATTTGAAATTCGTGCCCCTTTGCAGATTCAATCGTACTAATTGAGATACTTTGTTTATCTATTCCTACAGAATCCCTTAACTCATTACAAATAATATTTTTCACTCTCAGTTTTTCTTGAATTGAATTCCGAATTGATTTATTTAATCCAACTACACAAATTTCTGGATAACCAGTAGTTTCATTTAATTGCTGGTAATCTTGAATCATAGCTTCAATTTTAAATACAATAAACTCCACTTCATCCGATAATTTACAACATTTAACAAGGAAAGGCTTTTCACCTAATTTGTTTGGAAAATCAGGGATTGTAGGTTTTTGTATGTTATCTTCATCAACATCAGCATATTCATATTTTTCTATTAATGAATAAGCAGCTTTCATAATCTCATATGAATTACGGTAGTTTTTCTTAAGTACATAACTTCTATTTGCAACATTTACACCGCAATTTTTTAATACAAAGCCTTTGTTATAAATTGTTTGTGCCCCATCTCCAACGAGAAATAATCCATCCTCAACATCACTTATAGTAAAATCAGTATCCACGGGTATTTTAGCAATCATTTCAACTTCTAGCTGTGAAAGGTCCTGAACTTCATCCACAAGTATGCACCTATATGGAGAATAAACATTATTTATATTTTCTTTTATATATTCAATATTTAGATCTTTCCAACCTAACATATTTAAAGAAATTTGATCATGCTTAAGTAAAGCATTTGCTCCTTGAATAATGCAAGAATAATCCAATTGATGAACTTCAACTACCCTTGATAGTTTGTATTTAATTGCATCATAACAAAGCTGTCTTGAATCCTTCGTTAAACGAATTTTTCTACCCTTTCTTAAAAATTGCTTAGAATCGAGGTAAGCATCAAGTTCTGACAAAGATAATCTACCCATCACATAATTGTATTCATCATTTATGAAATCTTTAATTTCATGATCACTCATGTTTCGCAATTGACTAATATCAAAAAAAGAATGTGATTTAATAAATTTTACTACCTCTTTTTCATTAGCAATAATAGCTGATTCTTTAGGTTTCATAAACACAGAAATACCTTTGGGATGTATATCGTTTATGATTTTTTCACCCAGACTATTTACAGTCGAAGTATAAATATAAGATGACTCAACCCCACATAAATCCTTTATTAATATATCTAATAACTTTCTCATACTCTCTGTTAATGTAATCAATAGGATTGGCTTCTGATATTTTTTAGCCAAATATCTTGCACGATGTAGCATTACACAGGTTTTTCCACTACCAGAAACACCTCTTAATCTAGCGGAGCCATTAAAATCAGTGTAAGCGATTTTCTTTTGTTCAGGGTGTAAAAAAAGCAGCCAATCAGCCCAAGATGAATTTTCTGGTAAAGCATTTATTTCTTCCCAAGTAACAAATAATTCAGAATTAATAGGGTCATTGATTGCTTCGGCAAGTTCTTCATCATTTGGTAAACTTGCTTTCATTGATTGTAATTTTACTCGCATTTCTAAATTGCCATACTGTCCATTGTGTGAAGTTGTAAATAAATCCCCAAGAAAAAGTGCTTTTTCTATCCCATCACTCTTTTCAATATATTCTAAAATACCATTAGGATCTGTTTCCCAGTCTTGTCCAGTAATTTGAAATATATAATTTACTGTTAACGGGGAAAGATTAAGTTCTCCGAAATCCTTTTTGTCTAGTTTCCTTAAAAGAGGGAGTTTTAATTGATCTTCAGAGAGTAAAAGATTAGGTTCAACATATGGTAAATAATTCTCACTTATATCACTAACTTGAATAAATTGTAATATATTTTTTTCATCTCTTACCCACTTATTATTCTTGTTATTATTAAGCCATTTTTCTGTATCCTCATGGTCACCTACAAATAAAAAAGTAAATATTGGTTCTTTGCCTTTTGTTTTATGCACTACAAGTCTATATCCATCATTTAAATCATATTTGATAACATTTTCAATCCGAGTTTCTCCATTTCCAGTTCTTTTTAAAGTTATTTCCCCAAAATTCGCAGCTGCTGATTGAGCTGCAAGTGCTTGTGTTTGTACTTCTTTTCTTTTTTTTCCAGCATTGTCAAGAGCTTTAATACTTTTTGAAAAACTAGGATTTGACACTATGATAGCCATATATTATCCAGCATATTTAAGATTTTAATATTAAAATTATTATTTAAAATTTTTCCATTATTAATTATAAAACTCGGAAGTAAATTTAATTTTTTCTCTTGAAAAAGGAAAAGAAGCTTTCAAAAAAATAATTACTTTATCTCGGCTGACACAGTTGTACCGTGACATCCAAGATAAAAGCATCAAAAAGTTTACTCAGTTTCTTGCAGAAATAATTCTCTTCTTATCAATCTACAATTATTAGTAACTTTGTCTATATTTACACAGATAATTTATCCAACAACAAGAGATTAAATGAAAGTAATTGATCATTTAGAGAAGGCGAAAGAACCTCTTATAAGTTTCGAGTTGATTCCTCCAAAACGCGGCGGAGATATCACAGATGTTTTACACGTTCTCGATGGCATAATAAAATTCAGACCACCGTTTATTGATATCACCAGTCATTCCGCAGAAGTGATTTATGAAGAAACTCCCGAAGGAATAAAAAAGAAAGTAAAAAGAAAACGTCCCGGAACTCTCGGAATCTGTGCCCTTATTCAGAATAAATATAATGTTGATGCTGTTCCTCATATTCTTGTAAAAGGATTTACGCGTGAAGAAACAGAAGATTTTATGATCGAGTTGAATTATCTTGGTATTGATAATATTCTTGCAATCAGAGGTGATGACAGCGGTTATGAAAAACCAATTCCTGTTGGAAGAAGTGCAAACAGAAATTCGGTTGAACTTGTTGAACAAATTATGAGAATGAACAAAGGAATTTATCTCGAGGAATCTCTACTCGATGCAAAGCCGACAAATTTTTGTGTTGGTGTCGGTGGTTATCCCGAAAAACATTTTGAAGCTCCGAATTTAAAAGCCGATATTAAATTCGCAAAAGAAAAAGTTGATGCCGGCGCAGAATACATTGTTACTCAAATGTATTATGATAATAAATTTTATTTTGAATATGTTGATAAATGCCGTGAAGCAGGAATAAATGTTCCGATTATTCCGGGACTAAAAATTTTAACTTCTAAAGCTCAGCTTCATTCTATACCAAAAGATTTTCACGTTACAATTCCTTCCGCTTTATCAGACGAAATTGAAAAAGCCAAACCTGAAGAAGTTATGAATATCGGAGTTGAATGGGCTGCAAACCAGGTTCGCGAACTTCTCGATAAAAATGTTCCGAGTGTTCATTTTTATGTTATGCTGAATGCCAGACCGACTAATATGGTTATGGAACGTCTGAAATTATTCAATAAAGTTTTTTAGAAAGTCAGACTGACTTAAATGGTTAATGTAAGAAAACCTGTCGTAAAAAAATTAAAATGGGGAGTTGCAGGCTGTGGAAGATTTAGCGAGCACACTTTTATTCCCACAATAAAATTTTTAAGAAGAAGTTTTGTTCAATCATTTTATAGTCATAATCTTAACAGGGCAAAAGAACTTGCTGAATTATCCGGCGCTTCAGGATATTTTGACAGCTATGATGAATTTCTGAAATCAGATATTGATTGCGTTTTTATCGGAAGTGTAAATGCACATCATTATGAACAGGTGATCAAAGCTGCAGAAGCCGGAAAAAATATTCTTTGCGAAAAACCTTTATCAATTACCAGCAAGCAAGCAGAAGAAATGGTTGAGGTCTGCAAAAAAAATAATGTTCTGCTTGGAGTAAATTACGTTCATCGACTCCATCCTCATGTAATCAAAGCAAAAGAATTAATAAAGAATCAGACTATCGGAAAACTTGTAAGTATAAATCTCTCATTCAATCTTGATTTTCCACCGGGCAATAATTTCAGATTTAAAAAAGATTTAAGTGGCGGTGGTGCCTTGCGTGATCTCGGAACTCATTTAATTGATTTGTTAAGATTTTTTGGCGGAGAAATTTCAGAGATAAATGGCTATATGGATAACATCATTTATAATTATGAAGTTGAAGATTATGTATCAGCAATCGTAAAGTACGAGAATGGAAACTATGGTTCGTTCAATGTTTCTTACAACACTAAAAAAGCATTTAACAGGATTGAAATTCTCGGACACACAGGTGGAATCAGCATCGAAAATTTTATTGGAGTAAAAGGAGTTCCTTCAAAACTTACTATTCAGCTTGATGGTGAAGCAAAAAAAAGTTTCCGCAAGCGTGGTAATAAATTTTTGTTTATGATGCGGGCTATTCAAAAATCGTTTCTGAAAAATCAGACACCACCTGTTACTGGCGAAGACGGATTGATCAATATGAAATTAATGGAAGAGCTTGAAAGAAAATGTCAGAGATAGATAAGCTCATTTCTGTTTGTCACAAAGTTTATCAGAAAGGATTTGTTGCAGCAAGCGATGGAAATGTTTCACTGATCACTAATGATAATACAATTCTCATTACTCGTTCAGGAATCTGCAAAGGTGAAATAACTGAAAAAGATATTCTAGAATTTGATTTCAACGGAAAACATTTAAAAGGCGAAGGAAAAATTACAACTGAGTTTAAACTTCATCTTTATGCATATTCAAAAAGAAAAGATGTGAATGCAGTTGTGCATTGTCATCCAATTCATTCAACCGCCTTTTCACTTTTGGGTGAAGGACTTGTTAATCATTATTTCCCTGAAGTGATTTTAACACTCGGGAAAGTTCACCTTTGCAAGTATGCAACACCATCAACAAATGATCTCCCGTTGAGTCTCGATCCTTTTATTGAATACGGCTGGGCATTTCTATTACAAAATCACGGTGCAATGACACTCGGAAAAAATGTTGATGATGCTTATTACAAAATGGAAAAACTTGAACACGCAGCAGAAACTTTATTCAAAGCGAGATTACTTGGAAAACCAAATGAGTTATCTCCCGAAGATGTGAAAAGATTAGTTGAATTATCTGAAGAGACTTATGGAATTGTTCAGGATCCGAGAAATGTTTTTTAAAATCACAAGTTTTAAATAACAAATATCAAAATCCAAAAAACAAACAAATCTCAAATTCAAAAAATCAATAGTCAAACATTGATATGGAATTGAATATTGGATATTGTCCAAAGGACTCCTATGGAGGAATTTATTTGTGATTTGTAATTTGGTGCTTGTAATTTCAGAAATATTATTATGAAGAATATGAAACCCAAAGTAGCTTTACTGGTTGGTGGAACTTCTCCCGAAAGAGATGTTTCAAAAAAATCAGGCAAAGGAATTTTGCAGGCTTTAAAGAATCTTCAATATCCTGCAGTAATTATTGATCCTGCTTATGGACTGCATCAGCCAAAAGAAGAAATGCAATTCTTTTCTGAAAAAGATTATTCTGAAATATCTAACCGGAATTGTATTGATGCAATTAATTCTACGATGTTTGATAATGTCGATATTGTTTTTTCAGCAATGCACGGAAAGTGGGCTGAAGATGGTACAATTCAATCACTGCTTGAACTCCGCGGATTAAAATATACCGGATCAAAAGTTCTTGCAAGTTCTCTTGCAATGGATAAGGATATGTCCAAAGTTATTTTCAGACAATCAGGAGTTCAAACTGCTGATTGGTTTACTATTAATTACAAAAGTTTCGAACCTGTTCTTATTGCTGATGAAATTAAGCGGCGATTCGGATTTCCATGTATCATAAAAGCAAATGATCAGGGTTCTACAGTCGGATTAAAATTTGTTAAAGATGAATCCGAAGTTGAAGAAGGAATTAAAACAGCGCTTCAATATTCTTCCAAAGCATTGATTGAAAAATATATTCCCGGGAGAGAATTAACTGTTACGGTACTTTTAAATGAAGCGTTACCAGTTCTTGAGATCGTTCCGAAAAGTGGTTTCTATGATTACAAACATAAATACACTTCCGGTATGAGTGAATACATTGTTCCTGCAAACATTCCTGACGATGTTGCAAAGAAAGCACAGCAGCAGGCAATAACTGCATTTCATTCTCTCGGCTGCGAAGGTTATGCAAGAGTTGATTTCAGAATGAATAATCAGAATGAATTATTTTGTCTTGAAGTAAATACATTGCCAGGAATGACTCCGACAAGTCTGGTTCCGAAAGCAGCAAAGGCAGTTGGAATTTCATTCGATGAATTGGTTGATAAAATAATTAAACAGGCTTTGTAATGGCAAAGAATAAAAAGAAACTTGTTCTGTATTTATTTATAGCCATTATTGTTCTTGGCTTACTTTATATTTTTTTTAACGAACGCGGTTTGATTAAATATACCGGATTGAAAAACCAGGTTGACTCGATGCAGGTCGAACTTGAGAAAATAAAACTCGAAAACGAACAACTAAAAAATGAAATTGATTCATTGCAAAAAAAGATTCCTGCAAAGATGGAACAAATCGCCCGCGAAAAATATAATATGAAAAGAAAAGATGAGACAGTAATTGAAATCGAAGAAAAGTGATGACAAAACCGGATTACCGAACACTCCGCTTGCTGACAGAGTAAGACCAAAATCTCTTACAGAATTTTACGGACAGGAACATCTCGTTGGTGAAGGCAAACCAATCAGATTGATGATTGAAAATCAAACGGTCACTTCATTTATTCTTTGGGGACCACCGGGAACTGGTAAAACAACTCTCGCACAAATTATCGCAAATGAAACTGACTCAAAATTTTATCAGATCAGTGCTGTTTCAGCGGGAGTAAAAGATGTGAGAGATGTTATTAAAATAGCCGATCATAATAAAAGTCTCGGACTTCGGTCAATTCTTTTCATTGATGAAATTCATCGCTTCAACAAAGCTCAGCAGGATGCATTGCTTCATTCAGTTGAAACTGGTTTAATAATTTTAATCGGTGCAACTACTGAAAATCCTTCGTTCGAAGTAATTCCTGCTCTTCGTTCGCGTGCAAGAGTGTACGTGCTGAATGAACTTTCAAAAAATGATCTTCACAAAATTCTGCATAATGCAATTTCAAAAGATGAATTTCTGTCGAAATATAATATTGATATAATTGATGAAGATTATCTTCTTTATCTGTCGGGCGGCGATGCAAGAATTATGCTGAGCATTTTTGAATCAGTAGTAATTCAAGAAATGGATAAAGATAAAATTACAATCACCAAAGCACTACTCGATAATATTATTCAGCGAAAAAATATTATTTATGATAAAGGCGGAGAAGAACATTACAATTTAATTTCAGCTTTCATCAAAAGTGTTCGCGGAAGTGATCCTGATGCAGCACTTTACTGGCTTGCAAGAATGCTCGAAGGAGGTGAAGATCCTTTATTTATCGCAAGAAGATTAATCGTTCTCGCTTCTGAAGATATTGGAAATGCAGCGCCAAATGGACTTGTTCTGGCTGAAGCTGCTTTTGGTGCTGTTGAAAAAATCGGAATGCCGGAAGCGAGAATAATTTTAGCACAGTGTACAACATATCTCGCATCCAGTCCGAAAAGTAATGCATCTTATATCGGAATTTCGAAAGCGGAACATGAAGTAAAAAACCAACCACTTTATCAGGTTCCTGTTCATTTACGAAATGCGCCAACAAAGTTGATGGAAGAACTTGGCTACGGTGAGAAATACAAATATCCTCACGACTTTGAAAATAATTTTTTAATTGAAAAATATTTTCCTGATGAGATGGACGGGAAGCAATTTTATTTCCCAACAGAAAATGGGCAGGAAAAAAATCTGAAAGATCGACTTAAGTTTTTATGGAAAGAGAAGAAGAAATACAATTGATCAAATCGCAATGTTCAAATTACAAATCACAAATAATATTAAATTTAGAAAATCTAAAGTTCAAAAATTGTCTGGAAATTTTGTTTGATATTTGTGATTTATTTGGGTTTTGTGTTTTGTGATTTGGATTTTAGAGCAGCGCGAACATCTTCCCTGGCAGCTGCTTAATCAATCCTTTAAACTCAAGCGAAAGCAAATTAACTAAACAATCTGATGTCGAAAGATTTGCAAGCGTAGCAATTTTGTCAATGTGCAGCGGTTCAGAATTCATTACGTTAATAATTTTTTCTTCAAATAAACTCAAATCAACTTGCTGTTTCGGAATATTTTTACCAAGCACTGGTTTAAGTTTAAGTTCAAGTTCGGTAATAACATCCTCTGCTGAAGTAATCAATTCAGCTTCTGATTTTTGAATTAGTAGATTTGTTCCCTCTGATTGTTTAACTCCAACATTTCCCGGTAAAGCAAAAACTTCTCTATCCTGATCAAGAGCAAATGCTGCAGTTTGCATTGCACCACCCTGAAGTCCTGTTTCAATTACAATAACACCGAGACTTAGTCCGGAAATAATTCTGTTCCTTCTTGGAAAATTTTGTGCATCGGGTTGTGTGCCGAGAGAAAATTCACTTATCACAGCACCACATTCGGTAATTTTCTCAAATAATTTTTTATTTTCAGCAGGATAAACAACATCAAGTCCACTTCCGATAACTGCGATTGTTCTTCCTGCTGATTTGATTGCAGCATTATGTGCCACAGAATCAATTCCTCTTGCCATTCCGCTTACGATTGTAATTCCCTGTTTAGCAAGATCCATTGAAATTTTTTCTGCATGAACTTTACCATAATTTGTTGGCTGCCGTGTTCCGACAATCGCAATTGAATATTGATCACTGTCAGTCATCTCTCCAAGCATATAAAAAAGAATTGGTGGGTCGTAAATCTTTTTCAGGATTGCAGGATATTCCTTATCCCAGATTGTAATTAGTTTTCCGCCAAGTTTTTCTAATTTCTTTAATTCTTTATCAGTGAATTTTTCTGTCTCTGCTCTTTCGTGTGAAGCTTTTCTGATTCGTTTTGCAAGGTTTGTACTGATGCCTTCAACATTCATCAAAGATTGGGAGTCAGCTAAAAGAATATTTTTCGTACTTCTGAATTTTGCCAGCAGATTTCTGAATTTGCCGGGACCAATCCCATCAATCGATAAAAGCAGAAACAGATCGGTTAACTGTTCAAAATTTAATTTGCTCACATTAAAGAATTATTATTTTTTAGAAGTGTATTTCTCGTTCACATCGATTGAATCAACAACAGCTACAACTATTGAATGAACAGGAGCTTTTTTGTGTCCAAGAATTTGCTGAACAGCTTTTCCTTCCTGAACAAGCAAAACAGTATCACCAATTCCTGCATTGGCAACATCAATAGCAAGAATATCATTACTACCAATGTAATTATCATTTAAATCAATCGGATGAACGAGCAACAATTTTTGCCCGACAAGATTAGAATTTTTCTGAGTCGAAACCAGGTTTCCTTTAACTCTTGCCAGGATCACTTTCGCTATCCTGCCTGTCCATTTGGGAAACTTGTTCTTTATCTGATTTCTTTCTTAAAAAGATTGATAGAGGAAAAATGATGACATAAGCTATAAAGAGTAGTATTGGTGAGATTACCAGAGAAGAAAAACTATCCCAGGGACCGATGGTCATAAAATAAAATCCAATAATTGTTACAATCAGACCGAGCGCCAGCAGGTAATAGTTCCTTTTATCCCAATAAATATTGAAAGGAGAAACAGATATTTTTTTTGTCTGTTTGATTGTTCTTTTTTTGATTTTGGTTGCCATAATTACTCCTAAAAAAAAATTAAAAAGCCCAGCGATGGGGGACCACTGGGCTCGACTCTGTTACATCAAAGGGCAGGGGAGAACCCTTTGAAAGAGTCATTAGAAATATAAATTGATAAGCGCTATTTGTCAAGTTTTATTATTTACTAATCTGATAAACAATCTTTCTGATTGTATCGAATTGCAAATAAGGATATTCTTCCCTGATTGCATCAATTGCATCACCTGCACTTACCTTACCAGCCCTCAGGCTTTTGAACTTTTTACGAATCTGATAATCGCGAACCGCTTTTTCATCAATCAATCCATGAGCTTCTAACAACTCAAAGATTTCGTCACTAATTAATTCAGACAGAGGATTGTCTATTTTTGCTTTTATTTGGTTCATCTCAGCTTTCCTTCCTTTTTGTTAATGAATGTCTGTGTATTATTACAGTATCGAAGATTTAGAATAATTCCTCCGTATTTTGTTCCATTATGTTTAAAACTAAAAAACCGACCAGAGCTATTCCCTAAAATCGGCGTACATCTGCTACTCTGGTAATAAAAGTACCTAAATAATATTAAGTATTAAAAAAGTAGCAAATCGATCAATAAATTAAAATTTTCTCCTATTGTTAGTTCAAATATAATAAATAAATAAAAAAAAGCAACAAAGAATTTTGAGCAAAGAAATAGTAATTCTAAGCATATTCCTTCAGTGATTGTATATATTTATTGAACCAAATTATTTTTTGACTAATTGAAAAACAGTTTACAAGCGGAATACCTTATTACCAATTCAAAATTACTAATTACTCGGAACCAAAAAAGATGAACTTACTCGAATAAGTATCATCGAAACCTAGCGGTATCTAAAAATTAACATTGCGATATGTTGCAGAAATATGTTAATTTTTGCATTCAATAATCACAAAATCCATATTTATCATAATGAACGAACCCACAAAGAAAACAGCCAGATTTGGCGATTATATGTATATCCTATATAAATGGAAAAAATTTATAGTAATTAATTTGATAATCGTTACTATTCTGGCGACCACTTATACATTATTGCTTCCATTAGAATATAAAGCAACGGCAATAGTTATGATTCCGCCGGATACACAGACAGGTTTTGGTGGGCTTTCAAGTCTGCTTGGCGGTAAATCATCTCTAGCATCGATGGGTTCCAGAATGTTCGGCTTAACCAGTTCTTCGGAAGACGTTTTACTTGGTATAATAAATAGCAGATCATCACTTGTAAAAATTATAAAAGAATTTAATTTGATTAAATATTATGAGATCACAGATAATAATATGGATAAGGTGATCAAGGCATTCAGAAATGATATCTCTGCTGACCCAAATGAATTTGGTATGCTCGAATTTTCAGTAGTTAATAAAGATCCTGAAGTTAGTGCCACGATTGCAAATTATATGGTGCGGCTTGTTGATAGCCTGAATATTAAATTCAACATTGAAAGGGCAAAAAACAACAGGGGATTTATTGAACAAAGATATTTACAGAATATTCGTGATCTGAAAAACGCAGAAGACTCACTGTATAAATTTCAGAAGAAATATGGTATAGTTGTCGTGCCAGAACAATTAGAAGTTACCGTAAAAGCCGCAGCTGAAATAGAAGCGCAACTATTTAAAAAGGAAGTTGAAGCTTACTTCATTGAACAAACCTATGGTAAAAACTCAGTTCAGTACACTGGTGTCGCAGCTGAAATTGAATTACTGAAACAGAAGGTGCAGGAGTTAAAAAATTCGAATGAATTGAGTTCATCCTCAAATATCCTTTACCCGTTTAAAAATATGCCCGATATTGCCATTGAGTATTTACGAGCCTTTAGAGAAGTGACAATTCAGGAATCGATACTCGAAATTGTGATGCCTATGTATGAACAAGCAAAGGTCGAAGAGCAAAAAAGCATTCCAACAATTCTTACGATAGATAAAGCAGTCCCGCCCCAACTAAAATTTAGACCTAAAAGAGCAATAATCGTGTTGGGAATATTTTTTCTTTTCTTATTTATTTTACTACCCATTGTATTCTGGGGAGAAAAAGTATTAACCCGCGAGAAACAAGAGAATCCACTTCAGGAAAAAGAATTCAGCTTATTCAGCAGAGTCAAACGGATATACAAATTAAAGATTTAGATGTCATTAATTGTAATATCTGTAATATCTTTCCTGGGAATTTTACTGGGCAAGTATCTCTTCAAACATTGGTTTAATCATCTTACACTTTACTGCTTCATTTTTGGTGGTTCCATCTTTCTTTACGAACTAAAGTTGCTTCCCTACAATGATATTACTTTGCTCACATGGTTTGTTGTTGCATCCTCTTTCCTCGCTTTTGTAATGGGAGTACTTACTATTATAAGTGCGAGAGCTCTGAACAGAGAAAATCCGATCTATAATGGAAAGTCAACAATATCAATAAATCTATTTATCGATCATGGAAAGACTTTAAAGTATGCAATATTTATATTAAGCTGCATAAGTTTTTATGCGGCGGTTGAGTTTTGGATGGTACTTATTAAACAGTTTGGAAGTATTCCGGCAGTTTTAATAAATGCTCAAGTAATATATCGGCTTAATGTCAGCGGAAAATTATCTGGAACTACACCATACATTTATTTATTAGGTTATGTTGCTGTTTTTTTAGCAGGAATATATACTGCATATAAAGGGAAATTTACCTTTCTTGCATTTTTTCCTCTAATAAGTTTGATTTTACGAGATATAGCTGGCTCAGGAAGAGCAGGAATGTTGTTTGCAGTGATGGAGTTTGCATTTACAATTTTTCTTTTTAGAAATTTACTGAAAAATGATAAGCAAAAAAGATTTGTGTTTTCAAAGATAAGTGCGATTACTGTTGCAGTGTTATTGATCTCTCTTTTTATTGCCAGTGCATCATTAGTTAAAGTATCTAGAGGAGTTGTAAAAGCTGAAAACTATTCTGGAGCCAGTAAAGAGTTAAGACAAGCGAGAGATAATCTCATTTTTTCTCCCTCGTTATATCTTTATTTGAGTAGTGATGTCGGAGTTCTGAATAAGTATTTAAGTTCCAGGGGCGAGACTACTGGTTTCGGAGAAAATACATTTATGACTTTTTACTTGTTTCTGACAAAACTTAAGATTATCGAAAAACCAAATCAATTTCAAAAAGGGTATTACATTCCAATGTGGACAAACACCGGTACATATCTTCGAGAATTACATGCGGATTTTGGAACTCCTGGGGTGTTACTTGGACCATTTCTACTTGGCTTATTATTAACCTGGCTCTGGTTTAAATTTTATGAAAAGCATAGTCTTATCTTTCTCTCTGTTCTTGTTTACATATATATAATTGTAGGGTTCTCATTTTTTGTAATGGCTACTCGTGTTATATATTGGGCAACCAGCCTTGTTATTATTATAATTCTTATCCCAATTTTAGAGAGAATTGCTCTATCTGCAAACAGTCAAAAATCATAAAGATCAGTGGAAGAAACAGAAAAATTAAGTAAAAATTTTAGCGGAAATGAGATAGCTAAAAATAGTCTCTATAATATTCTTGGTAATGTAATACCGATAATTTTTGCAGTTTTGTTTATTCCACCACTAATAAAAGGTCTCGGCGCAGAAAGGTTTGGAATTTTAAGTATTGCCTGGATGATAATAGGTTATTTTAGTTTTTTCGATTTTGGAATAGGTAAAGGTGTAACCAAAATCATTGCTGAAAAAATAGCGCTAAATCAAACTGATCAAATATCTTCTATTTTCTGGACGTCTTTATTTCTGATAATGCTAATTAGTGTAGTTGCTCTATCTGGATTATTGATTTTTATTCATCCTCTTGTAAACATTTTTAATTTATCTGAAAACTTACGCAAAGAAGCAGCGGACATTTTTTATCTTCTTGCCTTTTCAATTCCCATTGTTACTACTATGACAGCTTTACGCGGATTGCTGGAAGCGTATCAAAAGTTTGCAACTATAAATACTATGAAAGTATTTTTAGGAATGTTTACTTTCCTTGGGCCCATACTGGCATTAATAATAACAGATAGTCTATTCTGGGTGATTTTCTTTTTAATTCTGATCAGAATTGTTATTTGGATTCTATATCTGCGGCAATGTATAAAAGTACACCGGGGATTACAAAGTATGAAAATTGATTTCAATGAAATAAAACCAGTTCTAAAATTTAGTATATGGATAACCTTGGGAAACATTATCGTTCCTTTAATATTCTATTCGGATAGATTTCTTATAGGAGCTTTGATCTCTGCATCGGCTATTACTTTTTATATAACACCGTACGAACTTGTTACAAAATTAATGTTAATACCGGATGCACTATCAGGTGTTCTTTTCCCGGTTTTTTCAGCAAGTTTTCTATTTAATCCTGAGCTATCAAAAAAATTGTTTAAACGAGGTGCCAAGTTTATTTTCTTAGTATTATATCCGATGGTTTTTTTTATCACCACTTTTGCATTTGAAATTTTAGATATATGGCTTGGAATTAAGTTTGCACAAAAGAGTTATTTGATACTCCAGTTCTTAGCAATTGGTGTTTTGATGAACTGTATCTCTCTAATCCCGACCAATTTTTTACAGGGCATTGGGAAACCAAAGATCATCACATTAATTGTATTGGTGGAGTTACCATTTTATTTATCAGCAATGTGGTTTGCAATTGATTTGGCTGGAATTAATGGAGCAGCATTGGTATTTATGGTTGCAGCGACTATAAATGTTTCCATTCTTTATTTCATAACATATAGATACTATGAAATAAAATTTGATGACAGGATAAAAAAGATCTTAATTCTGGTAATGTTCGCAGGGTTGATGCTGCCTTTTATTGTCAACGGTCTCGTAATTAAAATACTTTTAACAATAACTTTCATCCCCATTTTTGTAATACTTAGCTGGAAGTTAATACTCAATGAAGAGGAAAGGCTATTTGTCCACTCAAAACTTAGGATGAAAATAATTTCATAAGACTTTCTGAAGATATGAATATTATCTGATTATGTAATTGGAGGAAATAATTTTCATTAAATAAAATTATGTAATTGGTTAATTGTAAAGCAGTATGTTAAAAAAATTAAAAATATTATTAAACTTTTTTCATCCTTTAAAAGCTGGATCTTACAAGGTTTGTAAAGAGGCAGTCTTAAATAAATCAGGACTTGAGTTTGGAGGACCTAGCAAAATTTTTTCTGAAGATGGATTCTTACCACTATATCCATTTGTTATGAATCTGGACAATTGTAATTATTCTTCAAAAACAATTTGGGAAGGCGAAATAAAACCCGGCAATTCTTACAATTTTTATAAAGGAAAAATAGGATATCAATATGTTTTAGACACGGATGAGTTAAAAGAAATTCAATCAGATAAATATGACTTTATATTAGCTTCACATATTATTGAACATTTTGCGAACCCGATAAAAGCGCTTTCAGATTGGAAGAGAATATTAAAAAATAGTGGAACCCTTATAGCTGTTATTCCGCATAAGGATGGTACATTTGATAATCGAAGAAAGATAACTGAGTTAGAACATTTGATTGATGATTATAACGGAAATATTGGGGAAGATGATCTTACACATCTGGAGGAAATTATAAATTTGCATGATTTAGAGGCTGACAAAGAAGCCGGGTCTATTCAACAATTCAAAGAACGTTCTTTGAAGAATTATGAGAACAGATGTATTCATCACCACGTTTTTAATACACAATTAGCGGCTCGCTTAATAGACTTTACTGGTTTCGAGATTATGAAAGTAGAACCCTTCCTTACTTGTCATATAATTGTAGTTGCCAGAAAGTCTGATAAATATGATAATAAGAAAATACTTGATAATCTTAAAAAAGCTAATTTCAGGAGTCCATTTAAATCTGATAAAATTAAATTCAAATAAAATTTTCTGTACAGACAAATTAAATGCCTAACATTGCTGCTGTAATTATCTTGTATAATCCTGAGTTTAGTGTCTTAACAAACATTGAATCCTATATTAATCAGATTGATAAATTATTTGTAGTAGATAACTCTGATAAAAATAATGGTCTTCTGATTCAAAAAGTGCAAATGCTGAATAACGTAGAATATATTTCTAATAATTGTAATCTCGGTATTGCAGCCGCACTAAACATTGGAGCTGAACGAGCTATCGCACAAGATTTTAATTACTTGTTGACGATGGATCAGGATAGCGAGGCATCACCTTCATTGGTTAAAAGATTGTTAGAAGGCTTTTCAATTGACTCTAAAATTGCACAGGTATCTCCCATTGTTTATCACCGAAATGGTAAAAATATAGTTAACAAAACTAGAAAATCTTTCGAGCAGACTATCACAAACTGGACCTCTGGTAGCCTGCTATCTTTAGATATATTTAAAAAGACGGATGGCTTTAAAGAGGAATTATTTATAGACTACGTTGATCACGAATTTTGTTTGCAGTTAAATAAATTAGGATATAAAAATTTTATTTGTAACGAAACATATATAAAACATAGTCTGGGAAAGATAGAAGAGATAGACCTTGTTTATCGAAAAGTATATCCCACTAATCATCCTGCTATTAGGCTGTATTATAGGGCAAGAAATCGTTTTTATGTTAAAAAGATATATAAAAAACTTTGCCCGGATTTCTTTAAAGAAGATAATAAACATTTCTGGAAAAGTTTTATAAAAGTAATTTTATTTGAGAGAAATAAATTTGAGAAAATTAAATATTTTCTTTGGGGTTATATGGATTACAAAAAAAATAAATTTGGAAAATTTAACAGGTAATAACTTTAAAAGGAGAAAAATATTCAGATGAATATATTAGTTACAGGCGGGGCTGGGTTTATCGGATCGCACGTTGTAGATGACTTGATCTTACAGGGCAATAACGTGATTGTTTTGGATGACTTAAGTGGTGGATTCGAGGATAATGTAAACAATAAAGCAGTCTTCATTAAGGGAGACATTTGCGATTATGATCTAATTAAAAAAATTTTTAAAGAAAATAAGATTGATTTTGTCTTTCATTTGGCTGCTTATGCTGCCGAAGGATTGAGCCATTTCATTAAAAGATTTAATTATAATAATAATCTAATGGGAAGCGTCAATCTTATTAATCAGAGCATAATCCATAAAGTAAAATGTTTTGTATTTACTTCTTCAATTGCTGTTTATGGAAAAAATCAACTTCCAATGACTGAAGATACAGTTCCAATGCCCGAGGATTCATATGGAATAGCTAAATATGCGGTAGAACTTGAACTCGAATGTTCACATAAATTGTTCGGATTGAATTATATTATTTTCAGACCACATAACGTGTATGGCGAAAGACAAAATATAGGTGATAAATATAGAAATGTCATCGGAATATTCATGAACCAGATTTTGCAGAATAAGCCATTAACAGTTTTTGGTGATGGTGAGCAATCAAGAGCTTTTAGCTATATAGGTGATGTTGCACCGGTGATAGCTAAATCAATTCATCAACAGGATGCATACAATGAAGTATATAATGTCGGTGCCGATATCCCATACACCGTCAATCAACTGATCAAAAAAGTTAAAGAAGTAATGGATAAAGAACCAGAAGTGAATTACCTTGATCCCAGAAATGAAGTTGTTCATGCCTATTCATCCCATAAAAAAGCTGAGATCGTTTTTAATTTAAAAGAAAAAACTGATCTTGAAACAGGATTACAAAAAATGGCAGAGTGGGTAAAACAACACGGTGCCAAGTCAACAAAAAATTTTGATGAAATTGAGATTGAAGAAAAATTACCACCAAGCTGGAAAATTAATTAAAGTCCTATGAATAATAATTTTTTAATCATACTACTTAACTACAACAATTGGCAAGATACAATCGAATGTGTCCATTCACTTAATAAGAGCGGAGTTAATAGCTCGAATATTATTATTATTGAAAATTGCTCAACAGATAATTCAAAAGACAAGTTGAGCGAATTTGTCTCTGATGTGCAAGTTGTACACAATTACAAAAATTTAGGCTTTACCGGTGGAAATAATGTCGGGATTAAATATGCTTTAGAAAATAAATATGATTACGCCATCGTACTTAATAACGATACAATTATAGAATCGAAAGATTCAATAAGAATTTTGATTGATGGAATGGAAGAACACCCTGATGTGACAATAGGTACTGGTAGAATTTTCTATTATCCCCAGAAAGATAAAATTTGGTACGATGGTGGTAAATTAATCAACTGGAGAGCGTCAGTGATTCACTATAACTATCGTAAAAAAGTGAACGAGGTTAAATTAAATGATAGTTTAAAAGAGATTAATTTTATTAGCGGTTGCTATATGTGTATTCGATTAAAAGATTTTTCCAGACTTGGGTATATGGATGAAAACTTCTTTATTTATCTTGATGACCTTGAGTATTCAGCAAGAGCAGTTAAAAACAATCTAAAATTAATGTATTTCCCTCAGGCTATCATATATCACAAAGCAATGGGTGAAGAAAAACAATCTCCTAAAATGGTTTATTATTCAATGAGGAATAGACATTTGTTAATAAAAAAACACTTCGGATTGACGACTAAATTTTATTTTGAAATAGTCTTAATTCTTAAAAGAATCATCTGGTTCTTCACTAATAAAAAGTATTATAAACTACTTCGTTTTGCGATTAGAGATTACAAACAACAATATTTTGGACAAGCACCGGAGTACATCAAATAGATGAATATTTCTCCTAAAGTGTATGCTGTAATTCTTAATTACAATGGATTTGCCGATACGAAAAATTGTATCAATTCTTTAAAAATGGTTGATTGTTCAAACTTGAGTATTATTGTAGTAGATAACGCCTCAACTGATGGTAGTTATAATAAATTAAAAAATGAGTTCCCGGAAATTCCTGTAATACTAACTGAATATAATATAGGATATACCGGCGGAATGAATGCGGGTGCAAAGTATGCTATTGAACACAATGCTGATTATATCCTTCTCTCAAATAATGATATGCTTTATGAAAATGATTTTTTAAGAATATTAGTTGAAAGGATTGAAACTGATAATTCAATAGGAATCATATCACCTAAAGTGCTCTACATGCATGATACTAATTTGATATACTGCGCCGGAGCTGAATTTAAACTTTTTCGGTGCGGTGCAGTAAACATGTTTAAAGGAATGCCCTCAGATAAATTTGGCAATGAAAGAAGAGAGATCACATCTGCAGAAGGCTCTTGTCTTTTGATCAAAAAGGAGGTATTTGAAAAAGCCGGATTCTATAATGATAAGTATTTTATTTATTTCGAGGATATAGATTTCTCAGACAGAGTCAGAAAGCATTATAAGATTTATTATGAACCTACAAGCAGAGTCTATCATAAAACCGGCGCCGGCCTAACCTGGCAAGATTATTCACCTTTCTACTACTATTATTATTCTCGCAATCGCTTGATTTATTTTTCAAAATATAATTTTTTGTTAAAAACTTATGCGGTTATTTTTTCTTTAATTAATTCTATTGCAAAATCTTTAACTTTATTTAAAGCATACTTTCTAAATAAAGATAAAAGAAAGAGAATAAAAAGTGGATTAAGCTCTCTGTGGGAAGGAACATTTGTTGGATTAAAAATTATTTTGGGAATAACTAAGATTGAAGAGAATAAACCATTATTAGCGAATAAACCATATTAATTTATTTTTGATAAACACCGGTTTATTCTTGTTTGAGAATACTTAAAATTTCTTTAGAGACTTTATTCGGATAGATGTACTGCATACAATTATTTGGACAAACGGGAGTATAATAACAATCACATTCAAACTTCGGCTCTAAAATCACTCCACGATTGTATAAATAAAATTCATTCTTGTTAAAAATATTATTGAAGAGTACAAGTTTTTTCTTAAGACCAACCGCAATGTGCATAGCCATAGTTACAGCAGTCACAATTAAATCACATTCGTTAACTAATGAAATAAATTTATCCAGAGTAAAATGACCAAAATATTTTCCATCAGTTTTTCTGGAAAGCAACAAATTTTTTTCATGTTCTAGCTCACCACCAAGAAAAATCACTTCGTAATCATTCTTTATCAGAATATTTGCGAGATCAATCCAGTAATCATTCGGCCATAACCGTGAAGTCCATCTTCCGCTGCAGCCCGTGTTTAGTCCAACAACTTTTTTTGACTTGTCAATATCCCAAATCGATTTTTCCCCTTTAATTTCCAGGATATACTCCTCATTATTAAAATTAAATCCACAAATTTCAAAAATTTCCTGTACGTAGTGCTTAGTATTTTGTTTACTTATATCATTAAAAATTCCTGTAAGCCATTTATGTTCTTCTGCAGTATTTGAAATTGGATGTGCGTTCCCAAATTTGTCCATCGTAAAACCAGATTTCCTTTCTGCTTCAATAGATTTAGTCAAAGCGATGGCAATTTTATCTTTATCAAGATTAATCAGCCAATTAAAATTAATTGCTTTGATAATTTCAATATTTTCTGAGTTGAGTTGCAAAATATTATCAACCCAGTCTTTGCTAAGTATTTCTGGTGTGTAAGTGAGCCAGTATATATTAGATTCAGGATACAGCTCTTTCAATTTTCTGATTAATGGTGTCGTGCGAATAACATCACCAACAGCACCCAACTTAATAATTAAAATATTCATGGACACTTTACTATAGTAACCACAATTTTCGCAATGGACACCAGTTTCTTTATGTGGTTTACAAGGAATATCTCCTTTATAAAATCTGCAATCAACCTTTACTAACATTACGTGCTTTCATAAAATATTTTGATAAATTTGCAGGCAAATATATTAAAATTGCTTCGAACGATTCCATTCGTTTGCAGTGATAAATAAATTATCAGATTTTGAACATCAACCAAAAAAAATTAAATATACTCATAGTAACACCCCGAATCCCGTATCCACCTTATCGGGGTGATAAACTCAAAATTTTTAATCTCGGAAAACAGTTACTAAAAAATAACTCGGTTTCTATTGTTACATTTCTTCGAAGTAAGAAGCAATTAAAAGAAATTGAAGAACTAAAAAAATATAACTTCAATGTAATTCACATTAAAATATCACTTTTAGAATCTTTTGTAAATGTAATAAGGGCAATTTTTACTAAAATGCCATTTCAGGTTGCTTGGTACAGATCTGCACGTATGAAGAAACTTGTAGAAGGTTTAATTCTGTCGGGTAATTTTGATGTGGCATATTTTCATTTAATCAGAACGGCTCAATATTTATCAAAGCAAAAATCAGCCGCTCCAATTTTAAATGTAATTGATTTTACAGACGCAGTTTCATTGTACCTCAATCGTTTTTATGATATTGAAAAAAATCCGATTAAAAAATATCTGTTAGGGATTGAAAAAAACCGAATAAAAAATTATGAATGTGTCGCTAATAATTTTGACATGGTTTATATCTGTTCAGAAATTGATCGTGACTATCTGAAGGACAGGGGTGTGCAAGCTAAAATAAACATAATGCGGAACGGTGTGGATGTTAATCAATTTAGTTCTGAAAAAGTTAACTTTGATAAAAACAGGATTATTTTCACCGGTAATATGCCATATTATGCTAATTATGATGCGGCAATTTATTTTTCGAAAGAAATATTTCCGTTAATCCTTCGGGAAGTACCTGAAGCAAAATTTTTTATTGTGGGTCAAAACCCTCCAGCTAAAGTTCGATCACTCGCAAGTCAAAATATTATTGTAACAGGATTTGTTGAGGATATAAAAAGTGAATATTTAAAAAGCAATGTAAATGTTGCTCCAATGAGATTTGGTGCAGGTACTTTAAATAAAATAATTGAATCGTTAGTGTTAGGTGTCCCAATTATTGCTACGCCTATTGCGATTGAAGGTTTTCCAGACAAGCTGAAGAAGATGATTACAATAGCATCTGATCCGGAGAAATTTGCTGAACAGGTGATAAAGTATTTGAAACTCCCAGCACTTCGAGAAGAGTTCATGGAATTAGATAAGTCAGAAATAAAAGAAATATTAAGTTGGCATAATATTGTAAATCGTTTCGAATCTGAGTTAAAAGTTGAACTTAAAAATCATTAATTATAAGTTATACATCCAGTAAATTCATATATATTCCTAACCCATGCAGCCAACTACAAAAGTCTCGAGTAATGTTTCTGCAATATTTTTTGGCAGGGGCGCGGAAATGCTCATCACTCTTGTTTCGGTTACACTCATTGCACGTAATCTCGGTGTCGAGCAATATGGTTTGTTCTCTTCGATTGTTGCTTTGACTGTACTGGTTTCTAAATTTATTGATATTGGTTTTGGTCCGATCGTCTTCAGAGAGACGTCAAAGAAAGATTCAAGCTATGATCTGCTTAACACAGCATTTAGTCTGCGGATAATTTTGTTGTTTGGTTTGTTTCTTGTCTTCAACACTTTTTCTTTGATAACAAATCTGAACCAGAAGGAACTGATTCTTTCCAACATTCTTTTTCTGAACATTATATTTTCATCAAAATACATGAATTTCCGTGAACTTCTGGAAGTTTTGTTCAAGGTTAATCTGAATATGTTCAGCGTTATGCTGTTTAATACTATTGATAGTATCGTGTTGCTTATTCTCGTGTTCTTGATGTCTTATACTGGAGGAGGACTTGAATATTTGGTTATAGCTTATGTTGCCGCAAATATTCCCGGGTTTTTACTTCTGATTATCTATCTTCATAAAAAGTATAAGTATAAATTTAATTTTTCTTTTAAAGAGGGAATCTGGTTGATCAAAGAATCTATTCCTCTGTTTGGAACAGTTGTCCTGACCACAGCATTTCAACAGCTTGATGTTTTACTATTACGAAGTATGGATTCTGAGTATTCGGTTGGATTGTATTCAGCGGCGCTCCGGCTCACGGTTCCGCTTGGAATAATTCCTCAGGCATTAATTACTACTATCTTTCCTTTGATAGTTCGGGGAAGGGAAACCGGAAGTGCAAGCACAATGCCAGCGACAAGACTCGTTTACAAAATTTTATTTCTTTTTTCATTCTCGATTTCGTTTATAATAACCTTCAAAGCTGAACACATTATCAAACTTATTTTCGGCGGTGAATATTCAGATGCCTATCTGCCGATGACCATTTTATTCTGGTCGATATTATTTACCTATTTCAATACTTTCACTTTAAATCTTCTTACAGTTTATAACAAGCAGAAATATAATTTTTTTGGTACTTTATTAATAGTTTTATTTCAGGTCGCATCAGTTATAATCCTTACTCCACTTTATTCGTACAGCGGTGTTGCTGTGGCAAGAGTCGCCGCTGGTGCTGCAGGTACAATTTTTTTCATATTTATTTTAAAAGGAATCGGTATTCAGTTTAATTTCTTTTCGATGAGAGTTGCCAAATGGCTGATCCCGTTTATTGCAGGTTCTGTTCTTCTGTCTTTTCTTCCTTTCTTTGTTTATTTACCTATGGCTGTTTTGCTTACGATGACACTCACAATAAAATTAAAATATTTTTCAGATGAAGAAGTAAATCTTCTTCTCCGAGCAATTAATTATGAGTCATGGAAGAGCAAATTCAAAAGTTAGGGATTGACGTTTCGATAATTATAGTTAATTATAAATCAACAGAATTATTGAGAAACTGTCTTGATTCGATTTATACTTTTACAAAAGATATTTCATTTGAAATTATAGTAGTGGATAATGAATCAATTCCAGGTGAACTTGAAGACGTCACGAAGAAATTCTCGGGGATAAAACTTGTTAAGAATGAACTGAATAAGGGATTCGGAGCGGCAAATAACCAGGGAACGGAACTAGCTGAAGGAAAATATTTATTGTTTCTGAATAATGATACAATTCTTCAGGAGAATTCAATTAAGAAAGTTTTTGATTATGCTGATTCAATCTCAGGTGAGAATATTATAGGTTGCAGACTTCTTAATGAGGATAGATCGATTCAAAAATCTGTTTTTGATTTTCCGACTTTAGCTAATGTATTTACATCAAACTTTTTTCTTTATTTACTGTTTCCGAAATCAAAATACTTCAACAAATATCATCTGATGAATAGCGGGATAAATTCAATTACAGAAGTTGATGTAGTTACAGGTGCATTTCTTTTCACTCCAAAGCAAATCTTCAAAAAGCTTGGTGGATTTGATGAGAGATTTTTTTTCTATATGGATGAAACGGATTTATGCTATCGTTATAAGCAGATGAATGAGAATGTAGTTTACTTTCCTGAAACTTCGCTTATTCATTTGAAAGGGAAATCAGCCGGAGGAGAATCCTGGTTCAAAAATAAATATCAATCAATCTCCACCATTAAATTTTTTCAGAAGCATTTTAAAGGAATGAAATTTTTCTTCGCGATAATTTTTCATTATGCAGGTCTGATTATCCGCATTCCGGTTTTTCTGATCGGTGGAATCTTAATGATGAAAAGAGATTTAGTGAAAAGAAGTTTGTACTATACCCGATTATTTTTTATTTATCCGGCTAATGAGTTTAAAAGCTGAACAATTTAATCATGCTAAGCGACAAAAATATATTGATGATTTCACAGGCACTTTTTCCTCCTGATATCAGGTTAGAAAAAGAAATTAAAAGCCTTAATGAAGCCGGATATAAAATTCTTGTGGTTTGCAATCAGTATGACAAAACACAAAACCCCGCTTTTAAATATTGCGAAATCAAAAGAGTTAACGCACTATTTAAATCCATAAAACTCAACCGCATAATTAATTTTCCGATCTTTTTTAATCCAAGATATCTGGTTAAAGTTTTTATTTGTATTGTAAGATTTAAACCAGGATTTATTCATGCTCACGATTTACCAATGGTTCCAATTGCTTTGTTGTTCGGAAAGTTGTTCAGACTTCCGGTAATTTTTGACATGCATGAAAACTATCCTGAAGCTTTGAAAGCTTTTGGTAAAACAGGTTTGATAAATTTAATATTTAAGAATTACAAAGCAGCCAGACTTCTTGAAAAGTTTTGTATTAAATATTCAGATGCAATTATTACAGTAGTTGAAGAAAATACAGAGAGACTGTTGAAGCAAGGTGTTAATCCGGAAAAAATTTATCTTGTTTCAAACACTGTTGATCTTGATACTTTTGCTATGGAACCGATCGATGAAAAAATCATTGCGAAGTATAATAATTTTATTGTTTTGCTTTATGCCGGCTACGTTACGCCTGAAAGAGGTTTGGATGTTGTTGTAAAAGGTATGAGCCGTTTGAAAGAGAAATTTACTAATGTGAAACTCCTGATCATCGGTAATGGAATTACTGTTCCAGTATTAAAAAAAATTTCTGATGAACTGTCACTGAAAAATGTAATCGAGTTCATAGACTGGCCCGGTCACGATAAACTCGCTTCATATTTCAAGGTAACGAAAATATTTATAAGCCCACAGCCTGAATGTGAATTTTGGAATACCACTATTCCGCACAAACTGTTTGAATATATGTCCAAAGCAAAACCGGTTTTAGCCGCTGATTCAAAAGCCATTAAACGAATCGTTGATGAAAGTAAGTGCGGATTAACATATAAAACAGGTGATTCTGAAAATTTTGCTGCTGCGGCAACTGAAATTTTGTCTTCAGATAATCTTTTCGGTGAAAATGGATTAAAAGCCGTAAAAGAAAAATATAATTGGAAAACGGATTCAAAGGTATTAATTAGTCTCTATGCGAAAAAATTTTCAGGTTGAGGTAATGAAAATCGTAATTTTTTCTGTTTTAGAATTCATATTTTTGAAGTTCAATTACAGCAGTATAAATAACACTAAATCTGCATGTCAACAAACATTGGTAATGTGTCGTCCAACTAAATAATTATGATAGAAACATCCTCCAGGAAATACAGTTTCTCGATTGTGATACCTTGTTACAATGAACGGGATAATATCGGAAATTGTTTGGACTCAATTATAAATCAAAACTACGATCATGATTTAATTGATATAGTTATCGTTGATGGACATTCATCTGACGGAACGATTGACAAAGTAAAAAGTTATCAGGAAAAATTTCCTAAGATTACACTACTGGATAATCCTGTAAGAAAAACACCTACCTCATTGAACATTGGAATAAAAGAATCAAAGGGTGAAATAATTGTTATACTTGGAGCGCATGCATCCCTCGATCCGGATTTCATCTATTATAATAATAAGTATCTAACTGAAAGAAATTTGAAAGTTACCGGTGGCACACAAATAAATCTTGGATTCAATCTCACACAAAAAGCAATTGGGTGGGCAATGGAAAATCCGTTTGGAATGGGAAGCGCGCCTTATCGTTGGAGCAGGAAAGAACAGTTTGTAGATACAGTTGTTTACGCTGCATACAGAAGAGAATTATTTGATGAAATAGGATATTTTGAAGAAAACTTTTCTATAGCGGAGGATGCCGAATTAAACTGGCGTATAAGAAAAGCCGGACACAAAATATTTTTTTCACCTGATATTAAAAGTTATTATCACCCGAGAAAAACTGTTAAAAAGTTTATACAACAAATGTTCAGATACGGAATATTAAGAGTGCACATGTTCAAGAAACATAAATCGGCGGCAAAAATAACTCATCTGATCCCACCAGCTTTTGTATTTACGCTTATTATACTTTTGATATTGACGCTGCTTTCAATTTTATCGCCACTGTACCTGATTATTGTTCTTGGATGTTATTTTTTTGTAAACCTGCTGAGTGTTTCAATCAAATCAACAAAAGAAAATTTTAAATTTATTCCATTAATATCCGGTTTGATATTCGCATTACATTTTTCATGGGGATTGGGGTTTTTAGTTGGATTACTTCTGCCCAGATCAAAAAGGTGGTGAAATAATTCACATTTAATAATAAAAAGTATTTTGAAAACCAGAACACAGAAAATATTAATCTTACTATCCGATTTTGTTTTTATAAACATAGCTTGGTTCGTTTACTATTACATCAGGATTGAAACCGGTTGGTTCAAAGTATTGATAATGCCGGAAATGTACATCACAATGCTTGTTATGTACTTCTACTGGCTGATTATCTTTACTTTTTTCGGTATGTATCGTACGTGGTTTGCTGCTTCCCGCTTTGATGAAATTTCAACTTTATTTAAAACGACATTCATTGGTATTTTCATTTTATTCTTCCCGATATTCATAAGTGATTACTTAGAAGGCACAGAATCGAGCTACCGGATTCTGATATTCATTTATTGGAGTTTTCTTTTTGTATTCGTCTTAATCGGAAGATTAGCGATCAGAAGTTTCCAGCGAGCATTGCTTATCAAAGGTATCGGCAGAAGAACTGCGGTGATTGTCGGTTTCAATTCAAGAGGGCAGGAAGTTCACGACCAGATTCTTCAACATCCTGCTTTAGGTCTTGATGTTGGTGCTTACGTTGCTGTTCATTCTGAAAATGTTGGAAAGATTTATAAAGATGTTAAAGTTGTTGATAATTATGAAAATCTGTTAAACATAGTTGAAATGACTCACGCAGCGGAAATAATTATTGCACTTGAAAAAGAAAATCACGATCTGCTGGTTGAAATCATATCAAGAGTTGAGAACAGAGAAATTGGATTAAAGATTGTACCTGATCTTTATGAAATATTGAGTGGTCAGGCTAGAACATCGCAGCTTTATGGAATTCCTTTGATTGACATCATGCCCGAGCTGATGCCTGAATGGGAGAAAAAATTAAAAAGAATTTCTGATGTTATTATTTCATTGCTGGTTCTTTTAATAACATTACCTCTAAATTTTCTTGTCGCAGTAGCGATAAAATTGGACAGCAGAGGTCGCATACTTTTTAAACAAGATAGAATTGGAATGAATGGCAAAGAATTTAAAATCTATAAATTCCGTTCGATGCACAAGGACGCTGAAAAAAATACCGGACCGGTTTGGTCAAGCAAGGATGATCCTCGTGTAACACGAATTGGAAAAATTATCAGGAAACTCAGGATTGATGAAATACCACAATTCTTCAACGTCTTAAAAGGTGAAATGAGCCTTGTTGGTCCCAGACCCGAAAGACCTTACTTCGTTGAAATGCTTGCCGAACAATTGCCGTATTACAAACGTAGATTAAAAGTAAGACCAGGAATAACGGGCTGGGCACAGGTAAAACATAAATACGATGAAAGTATTGAAGATGTAAAAGTTAAATTGCGTTACGATCTTTTTTATATTGAAAATATGTCAATAAGAATGGATCTTAAAATCCTTGCCAGAACAGTTCTGGTGGTAATATTCGGTAAAGGACATTACAGTTGAGGATTTTATTTAAGAAACTTGTCCGCTGCAGTAAGGTTTGTGTCAGTTAATTATTAAATTCAGGTATGAAAACATTAATTATCATCCCAACATATAACGAGCTGGAAAATTTACCCAGATTGTTGCCTGTTGTTCTTTCAAAGGATAGCACGATTAATATCCTCATTGTTGATGATAATTCACCCGATGGTACAGCTTCATTTGTTGAAGGTGAAATGAAGAAAGATAATCGTATTCATATTATTAAACGACCATCAAAGCAAGGACTTGGGACAGCATATATTGCCGGATTTAAATTTGCACTTCAAAATCAATTCGATCTCATTTTCGAAATGGATGCTGATTTCTCACATGATCCGAATGAAATACCAAAATTTCTGGAAGAGATAAAAAAATCAGACGTTGTTCTTGGCAGCCGCTACATAACCGGCGTGAATGTAATCAACTGGCCAATGAGAAGATTATTACTTAGTTGGTTTGCGAATTTTTATACAAGAGTAATTACCGGAATGTCAGTTCACGATGCAACAGGCGGATTCAAATGTTTCAGGAAGGAAGTACTTCAAGCAATTGATCTCGATAAAGTAACATCTAACGGTTATGCATTTCAGATTGAAATGACTTTCAAAGCATGGAAAAAAGGTTTCCGGATAAAAGAAATACCAATCATTTTTATGGATCGTGTAAAAGGAAAATCAAAAATGTCAAAGAAAATTGTTCGTGAAGCTGTTACAATGGTATGGAAATTAAGATTAAAAAGTATTTTTGGAATGCTTAAATAGGGTTTCAATTGGACCTTTCCGTTATCATAGTTAATTACAATGTAAAAGAATTCCTGCAGAATCTCCTTCATTCAATTGAAAAAGCATCTGCAAATCTTTCCAAAGAAATTATTGTTGTTGATAATGCATCTGATGATGGGAGTGTTGAAGTCATCAGGGAAAAATTTCCTTATGTAAATCTCATCGAAAATAAAATTAACGTTGGTTTTGGAAAAGCTAATAATCAGGGCCTTGCCATTGCAAAAGGGAAGTACATTCTTTTTATCAATCCTGATTGTATTGTTAGCGAAGACACTCTCGACAAAATGATCTCATTCTTTGGAGGACACTCTGATTGCGCATTAGCAGGCTGTAAAATTCTCAATTCAGATGGAACTCTTCAGTTAGCCTGCAGAAGAAGTTTCCCCGGACCCTGGACTTCATTCACAAAAGTTACAGGACTCAGCAACCTTTTTCCCAAAAGCAGAATATTTGCCCGTTACAATCTTACATATCTTGATGAAAATAAAACTTACGAAGTTGATGCTGTCTCCGGTTCATTTATGATGATGAGAAAAACTGTATATGATAATGTGGGCGGATTTGACGAACAGTTTTTTATGTACGGTGAAGATCTGGATTTATGTTACCGCATTCAGAAAGCCGGGCACAAAGTTTTCTACGTTCATTCAACACAGGTGATACATTACAAAGGAGAAAGCACCAAACGCAGCAACCTCGACGAGACAAAATTATTTTACGATGCAATGCATCTCTTCGTAAAGAAACATCTTTCCAGCTTTCCGCTTGTTGAAATAATTCTTCGATCGGCAATTGGTTTTAGAAAACTATTTGCATTTATAGGCAAAAGAAAGTTGTCACTCTACTCCGCAATCGCCGATGTACTTTTGTTTAACATCTCACTTTTTGCTGCTGAAAAATTTTACAAGAATATTACCGAGTGGGTTGGGTTTGACCCGGGAGCTTACTGGATTGTTTATACCATTCCAGTCTTCATTCACGTTTTGGTAGCGTTTCTTTCAGGAGTTTACAAAAAAGATGAAGTATCGGTACTGCGAAATATTGGTGCAATGTTCATCAGTTTTTTAATCATTACATCAGCAACATTTTTTTTCAAACAATATGCATTCAGCAGAGCTGTTGTTCTCATCACGTTTATTTTTCTTCTTTTAGGAACTACACTTTATCGTATCTTTCTTAAATTATTTTTTAAAGTGGGAATTAAGATTGATGGCACTTTGAACAGGAGAACAGTTATTATTGGCACCGATGATGAAGCGATAAAACTCGCACAAAAAATAAAATCTCAAAAATCTGAATTTCATAGTTTTATCGGGTTAATCGGAAAAACTCATTCCGTTATCGGGCTGGAGGTTGCCGGATTCAAGGTTGTAGGAAGCATAGGTAACATCAAAAATGTTTTTTCGGGAAACAAAATAAATGAAGTAATTTTTTCTTCGGAAGAAATATCGTATTCGGATATGATGTCGATTGTTTCTGCGAGTAAAGACCATAATGTAGATTTCAAAATAGTTGGTTCAGATATGAACTTTGTAGTTGGTAAAGGTTCAGTTTCGATGCTCGACGATATTCCACTGGTTGAAGTCAACTACAATATTTCCAACCCTACTGTAAGAACATTAAAAATAATATTTGATTATGCGATTTCTATTCCGGTATTATTTACTCTTTACCCGGTGATAATCCTAATTTCAAAACTCACCGGTAAAAAAACAGAATTCAGAAAATTTATACTTTCAATCCCTTCTGTTATTTCAGGAAAATGTAGTTTAGTAGGTCCAAAAAAACCTGTCTTGCTGGAAAGTAATAATTTGGGGAAAACAGGTTTAACAGGTTTATGGTATATTGATGAAGGAACATTTACAGATTCTGAAAAACTCGACTTTTATTATGTAAAGAACCAGAATATCTGGCTTGATCTTGAGATACTCGGAAAAACACTGAATAAAATGCTGAGTAAAGGAGATTAAAATATGGGCAAAACAATATTAGATTTTGAAAAACCGGTTTATGAACTTGAGCAGAAGCTCGAGGAAATGAAAAAATCATCCGACAGGCTTGGAATTGAAAAAGAAATTGCGCGCATTGAAATAAAAGTTTCTCAGCTTAAAGAAGAACTTTATAAAGATTTGTCCCGCTGGCAGCGGGTTCAACTGGCGCGTCATCCCGACAGACCATACTCCCTCGATTATATAAATTTAATGACAACAAATTTTATTGAACTTCATGGTGACAGGCATTATGGCGATGATAAAGCAATCGTTGGTGGGTTTGCTCAGCTTGATGATTACAAAGTTATGATTCTTGGTCACCAGAAGGGAAGAGATACCAAGTCAAATGTTTACAGAAATTTTGGAATGGCAAATCCGGAAGGTTACAGAAAAGCTCTTCGTTTGATGAAACTTGCCGAGAAATTTGATAAACCCGTTATTACTATGCTTGATACTCCGGGTGCTTATCCCGGTCTTGAAGCTGAAGAACGTGGGCAGGCGGAAGCGATCGCAAGAAATTTATTTGAGATGAGCAGATTACGGGTTCCGATAATTGTTTGTATAATTGGTGAAGGTGCAAGCGGTGGTGCGTTGGGAATTGGAGTCGGCGATAGAATTCTGATGTTTGAAAATTGCTGGTACTCTGTTATCAGTCCTGAATCCTGTTCAAGTATTTTGTGGAGAAGCTGGGATTATAAAGAGCAAGCTGCTGAAGCATTAAAACTCACTGCAATTGATCTGCTCGAGCAAGGAATTATTGATCGCATTATTCCCGAACCATTAGGTGGTGCGCATAAAAATCATCAGCAAGCTGCTGACAATTTGAAAAAAGCGCTGCTCGAGGAATTATCGGAGCTTGTGAAAATTAAAAAAGTTAAGCTTGTGCAAAATAGAATTGACAAGTTTGGAAGTATGGGTCCTTATACTGAATAATTTTATTGTTCTAATTATATCATTCCTGTTCGTCAGGAATTTTAAATCATAAATAGCACAAACAGATTCTGAACTTATCAGTTCGTAACTAAAATTGCAGAATTTGTAACTTTGGTTATAAAATTTTAATCCCGATATCTTCGGGATTTTTTAATTTGCTAATGTGAAAAAGAAAGATTTATTAAATGCTAATTCATAAAACTACTTTACGGGTTCGATATGCGGATACAGATCAAATGCAATATGCATATAACGGAAAATATTTTGAATACTTTGAAGTTGGACGAACCGAAATGATGCGTGAACACGGATTGACTTATAAAAAAATTGAAGAGAGTGGTTTTCACATGCCGGTGTATGAAGCATTCCTCCAATTTAAAAACCCGGCTTTTTATGATGAACAACTTGAAATAGAAACACGTGTTGAAAAAATACCCCAGGCTAAAGTGCATATCGATCATACAATCCGAAGTCTTGACAGAAATATTGTTATTGCCGAAGGTTACATCGAGCTTGCATTTATAAAATCGGGTACAAAAAAAATTACAAGAGCGCCTGAATTTTTTACAAGCGCTATTGAAAAATTTTTTCGGAATAAATAATAAATTGATTTTAAAAAAATAACCTGATGTTCGATAAGCTAAAAGAACTGACAAAAGATACTGCCATTTATGGAATCAGCACAATGATTGGCAGGTTCTTAAATTTCATTCTTGTTCCGCTTTATACAAATATTTTTTCTCCGGCAGATTACGGAATCATCCAACTGATTTACGCGTATATGGCAATACTTAATATTGTTTTCATTTACGGTCTTGATTCAGCATATCTCAAATTTGCATCCTTTAAAGATGTCGGAGATGATAAAGATAATTTTTCAACTCCGTATGTTTCAATTTTGATGACTTCTCTTCTGTTTGTTTTTTTAATAATAATGAATATCAGTGCAATCGGAAATTCTCTGGGAATTCCATCTGAATATCAATATCTGATTTATTTTGGTGCTGCAATTTTATTTCTTGATGCGAATGTAGTAATTCCTTTCCTGAAACTTCGGCTGGAAAGAAATGCTAAAATTTTTTCATTATACAGAATTATAAATATTCTCGTAAATATTCTGCTGAATGTTTATTTAATAATAATACTCAAATGGGGAATTGAGGCAATATTATTAAGCAACCTGATTGCATCTGCTGTTTCACTGCTGTTATTGTTACCAACTATCATTAAAAACTTTCGATTCAAATTTCATTCAGTTCTTTTTAAAAGAATGTTGAAATTTGGACTTCCTTTCCTTCCAGCAGGTTTTGCGGTTATGCTTGTTCAGGTTATTGATGTTCCGATTCTCGAAAAATTAACTGACTTACAAACCGTCGGAATTTACAAAGCAAATTACAAGCTTGGAATTTTTATGATGCTTTATGTAAATATGTTTCAGTTTGCCTGGCAGCCCTTCTTTCTTCAGAACGCAAAAGAACCAAATGCGAAAGAAATGTTTTCCAAGGTGTTAACTTACTTTACTCTGGCTGGAAGTGTTATGCTTGTTGTCGTTTCACTTTTTATATCAGATATTGCACAAATCAGAATTGCCGGTTTTTCTATAATTGGTTCTGAATACTGGTCGGGATTGCATATAGTGCCAATAGTGTTATTAGCTTATCTTATCAATGGAATGTATTCAGTATTTTCTGCAGGAATTTATATCGAAGAGAAAAGTATTTATGTTCCTTTTATTACGGGAGCCGGTGCAGTTGTAAACATAATTGTGAATTTTCTATTAATTCCGGTTCTTAGTTTGACAGGAGCCGCACTTGCAACATTTGCAAGTTATTTCGTTATGGCATTGGGTTATTATTTTGTAACGCAAAAATTTTACCAGATAAAATATGAACTGAAGAGGATTGGGCATATTCTGTTTGCAGTACTGATAACGGGAACTCTGTTCTATTATCTCCATTCATCAGGAAATTTATTGTTCGTGTATAAAATTTTAATCCTCATAATATTCTCACTGTATATTTATTTTGTGGCAGTTAATAGAAATGAAATCAATCTGATAAAAAATAAATTCGCAGAGAGCAGAAGAAAGAATAGCTGATGGCGCAGGAAATTGAAATTAAGTTTAAACGATTGAGAAAAGAATTAATCCATATTCCGTTGCCATCGTATGCAACAAGGGGAAGTGCGGGACTTGATATTTATGCAGCATTGGAAAAACCGATGAATATCACTAAAGGCTCAATTGAAATGGTTCCAACAAATATTTCTGTTGAAATTCCTGAAGGATTTGAAATCCAGGTTAGACCTAGAAGCGGACTTGCAGCAAAACACGGAATCGGAATATTAAATTCGCCTGGTACGATTGATTCAGATTATCGTGGAGAAATAAAAATTATAATTATTAACTTGGGTAAAGAAGATTTTGTAATTCAACCTGCGGAAAGAATTGCACAGCTTATTGTGTCGAAAGTTTACACGGCAAAATTTATTGAAACAGATGAACTAAACAATACTTCACGTGGTGAAGGTGGGTTTGGGCATACTGGGCGATGAATGTAAAGTTGAATAACTCCCCTTAATTAATTTATATAAGAAGAGCGAGTACTAGACCCGCTCTGATTTTTTGATATCTTTTTCACTACTGATTACTTCAAAAGTATTATCTTCTTGGAGCTGATATATTTTTCTGCAATTAGCTGATAAATATAAACACCACTTGAAAGATCACTTGCATCGAACTGAACTTCATACCTTCCTGCTTGCTGAATTTCATTAACCAACACTTTGACTCTTCTGCCAAGAATATCATAAATAATCAGGTTAACTAAAGTCCCTCCTTTGGAGGGATTTAGGGAGGCAGGTATATCATACTTTATTGTTGTGTTTGGATTAAAAGGATTCGGATAGTTTTGATATAAAGTAAATTCAGTTGGAATGATTTCTTTTTGATTTTGTTTTGACTCACTTCCAAAATGTTTTCTAAGAATTTCATCAATCCGTTGGTTATAATCAGCAGATG